>Ga0307423_1000005_pt1 | contig 120371 bp, 122 predicted proteins | sample SalMarWE160310MG_FD_202154 | JGI IMG/M metagenome (GOLD analysis project Ga0307423, IMG submission 202154) | Salt marsh sediment microbial communities from the Plum Island Ecosystem LTER, Massachusetts, United States - WE1603-10 | ecosystem: Environmental > Aquatic > Marine > Intertidal zone >...
CGAATGCCGGCCTCGAGCGCCGTGTAACCCTGAACAAATTGCAGGTACTGCGTCAGCACGAACACAACACCGAACAGGGAGAAGAAGGCGATACCGATGGCAGTTGCGCCACCGGAGAAGCGGCGGTTGGCGAAGAAGGACAGGTTGAGCATCGGGTATCGCGTTCGTAGCTCGACGGCGAGGAAGGCAATGCCGAAGACGGCTCCCATCGCAAAGCCACCGAGAACAAGTCCTGAGGTCCAGCCTTCGCTGGGGCCTTCGATGATGGCATACACCAGCGAGGAGATGGCGATCATCGACAGGACGGCGCCGGGGATGTCGAGCGGGGTTGCTTCGGGGTCACGACTGGTGGGTACCAGGAAATAGCCGGCGACAAGCGCGGTGAGAACGATCGGGACGTTGACCAGAAAGACCGACCCCCACCAGAAGTACTCGAGCAGGAATCCGCCGACGATCGGGCCGAGCCCGATTCCGGCACCCGCAACACCCGCCCAGATTCCAATCGCTCTTCCGCGTTCCTCGCGGGGGAAGACGTCTGTGATGATCGAAAGGGTTGCCGGCATGATCAGTGCGCCACCGATGCCCATCATCGAGCGGGCGGCGATTAACTGGCCGGCAGTGGCCGTCTCAGATGCGATCAGGCTGGCGCCACCGAAGATGACGAGCCCCGCGGTGAGCGCGCCGCCCCGGCCAAATCTGTCCCCGAGGGCACCCATCGTGAGCAACAGCCCGGCGAAGACCAGGACATAGCCATCGACCATCCATTGCAGCTCGGAGGCGTTGGCGCCCAGATCTCGCTGCAACGTCGGCAATGCGATATTGAGGATTGTGTTGTCGAGCCCGATGATGACCAGGCTCAGCGACAGGACACCGAGGGTGAGCCACCGTCGCTGATACTTCTTCTCTGCCGTGATTCTCATCACCGGCCTCCTACCGTATGCAACATGAGTGTTGCACTATAGAACACGCGTGGTGTATTGTGCAACATATATGTAGTGGAGCGCTACAAGTATGTCTGATAGAATCGGGTCTCATGGCCAGACAAACCAAAGGCGAAGTCGACCCGAGGATTGAGCGTACCCGGCGTGTCGTGCTTGCCGCGACGGCCGACCTCGTTGCCGCGACGGGTTACGACAACACCACCATCGAAGGGATAAGCGACCGTTGCGGTGTGGCTCGCTCGACCATCTACAGACATTGGCCGGACAAACAGCAGTTGGTCATCGAGGCTGTGAAGAATCGACTCACTCTCGATCCGGAAATAGATACGGGCTCGGTTGCCGGTGATATCGAGATGTTCCTTAGTGAGTTGGTCGGATGGTTCGCCGACGACGACGTTGTCACTATTGCCTTGTCGCTATTGGCAGCAGCACATCACGACGCCGAGATGGGCAAGCTCCACACCGACGCGACTCGAGCGCGGCGGGATCACCTGGTGCGGATCATCGAGCGGGGGAAGGCGAGGGAGGAGTTGCCCGCCGATCTCGATGCCGGCGAAGCGGTAGCCGAGCTGGCCGGTGCCATCTTCTACAAGAGGGTGGTACTCAATGAGACCATTCCCGACGACTATGTGGCGGAGCGCACCAAACGCTGGTTGAGCCGGGTGGGTTGGCAGCCCGCTGAGGCCAAAGGCTGACCACAGGGACCCCGCCCGGTGTGCCAGACTTCGACTCATGGAATGGAACCGCGACGGCGGCCTGATCGTCCTGTTTGTCTTCCTCTTCTTGATTGCGGTTGTGCTCGCTGCGGCGGAGACCGCGCTGGTGCGCGTATCGCGCGTTCGCATCGCCGCTGTCGCCGAAGAGGGGGGACGGCGCGCTCGTCGCACCCTGAAGCTGCTCGACGATCTGCCCCTCGTCCTCAACACGATCTTGCTGGTGGTTCTGCTGGTTCAGATTGGCGCTGCAACCGTTACCGGCATCCTCGCCGGTCGGTGGTTCGGTGGAGTTGGAGTCACCATCTCCTCGTTCGTGCTGACCTTCTTCCTGTTCGTGTACTCCGAGGCCATCCCAAAGACCTACGCCTACAGGGCGGCGTCATCGGTTGTGATGACGCTGGCGTATCCCATCGGTTGGTTGACCACGCTGCTGAGACCGATTGTCACCGTGCTCGTCAAGTTCGCGGACCTCCACGCTCCGGGCCGCGGAATCGCAACAACCCCGACCGTTACTGAGCGGGAGCTACGTAGTCTCGCCGCAGCTGCAGCCACCGAGGGGGAGATCACCGATGCGGACCTCACCCTCATCGAGGGTGCATTCCGGCTGGGCGACAGGGTCGCCGAGGAGGTCATGGTTCCCCGGGTGGACATGGTTGCGGTGCCGGCTTCGGCGCAGGCGCACGAGGCGCTCGAGATTGCCCTGGGGAGCGGTCATCGTCGTCTCCCCGTCTACGACGGCAGCATTGACAACATCATCGGGGTGGTACGCCAGCGCGATCTGGTGGTCGGCCCGGATCGCCCGGTCGGTGAGATCGCATACCCACCGCTGCTCGTTGCCGAGCGAAAACGCGTTCTCGAGTTGCTCGGCGAGATGCAAAGCGGGGGCACCCACGTGGCGATTGTCATCGACGAGCACGGCGGCACGTCGGGCATGGTGACCATCGAAGACATCGTCGAGGAGCTCTTCGGTGTCGTCAGCGAGGAGAAGACCGTGGTCGCACCACCGGCTCGCCAGGTCGGCACGCGGCGCTGGATTGTCGATGGGGGCATGCTCACCGAGGATCTCGAGGCTGTCCTCGATGTCAAGCTACCCGGGGGAGACTGGACCACGGTTGCCGGGATGGTCATGGGTCTTGCCGGAGATCTTCCCGTCGTCGGCTCCGAGGTGAAGGCCGGTCGACTTCGGATTCGGGTGGTTGCGGTGACCGGGCGACGTATTCGCCGGGTCGAGATCACCATCGCGGGCCGCCGGGAAGAGGAATAGGAGAAGCTGTGCTCGAAACACTCGTCACCATCCATTCGTGGGTTCGCTGGCTGGTGCTTCTGGGACTGATCACCGGAACGGTGTTCGGCTTCATGCACTACCGGGCCACGGCCGTCTGGAGGCCATATGTCCTTCAGGTCGAAGTGATGGTTGTTGACATCCAGGTGGCCATCGGGGCGTCGATCTGGATCTTCTTCGACGGGTGGCGACGCGGTTTCTTTTTCTCGGTGCTGCATCCCGGGATGATGCTGACGGCCCTCGCCACGCTCCACATCGCATCGGTTGTTGCCGGTCGGCGCGGCGACCGGCGATCCTGGCTGATCATGTCGGGCGGTTCGCTGGCCGCACTTGTGCTGATAGTCGCCGCTATCCCCTGGGATCGCTTGTAGACCAGCCCAACCTCGCGGTGCCGCAGACGAGCCGGGAAACGACCGCCGGCTAGCTGATTGAGGCGTTCGCCAGATAGAGATTGCGCATCAAGGGATCGATCCGGTCGAGCATCCCCGAGACCGTTACCTTCGTCCCCCCTGCGGGCGCTCTGCCTGTGATCTCGACGACAACGTCGACATCCGTGTTGCCGTACAGATCATTCTCCACCGTCGCCACCGTGATCGTCACCTTCGCACCGGTACCCGATTCTCTGAACTCTTTGACGGTGCCCTCCCAGTTGACGGTGGCGCCTGCGTATTTGCTGTTGAACTTGGTCCGTGTCTCGAAACTCAGGTCGGAGCCACCAAACAAATCCTTGGCAAGCTCCTCGACACCGACTTCCCGGCCCACGGACGGCTCATCGTGGGTTTCGAGGGTCTTCCGCCACCCAACGACATCGGGGTCAGCAGGAGCCATCCTCTCCAGCTCGCCGAGCCGCCGACCTGCCTGCCCATCATCACCGGCGGCGGCCAGCGTCTCAACCTCGAAGATTCTCTGATCGACATCGTCCGGGTGTGCCTCGACGGCTTGCCGCAACCGGTCGGCGAGTTCGCCGACCATGCCTTGCTGCCGGTCCACCACGGCCTGGTCGCTGACCCCACCGGACGGCGACGCAAGTAGCTGTGCGGTCCCCACCAGGCGGCGGATCACAGATTCCAGTCGATCGGGGTTCTTCTCCAGGCCGGTGGGAGTCATCCCAATGTGATCTTCGGATATGACGACTGAAGGGAACGATGCCATCAGCCGGAAGAGCCCGGAGCGCACCGACGGTGTCAGTAATTGCTGCAGACGTGACGGATCGTCGGTTGTGATCTTGAATGCCTCGTCGAATGCGGCATCACCCATTTCGACATCCTTGACGCCGAAGAAGCGAACGATCTTGGTCAGCCCTCCCTCGCGCTTGAGCTCGAAGTCGAAGCCCGTCGATGGGTAGCGCACCTGGTAGCGAGTGTATGTGGTCGAGTTGTTGTTGTGGCGGCGTGTGTAGCTGTCGACACGGACGGGGATGCCGTTGAGGTTCCCGGTGATCATCGGGTTGGAGAAGCGTGATCCGGCCTCGAGCTGAAGGCCGAGGCGCCGCGCTGCTTCACCCCAGGAAGCAACTATTCGCTTGTGCTGCTGGTTTGCGGCCATCGCGATCAGAACGATGACGCCGATGATGATTATCGGGAACAACATGCCAGAAGTATGTCACGTCTGCCCGGGCGTCGGGTTTCTCAGTAGCCTCCACCGATCTTGGTGTGATCCCAACTGATCGTGCTCACCGGGTCGACGATGACGGCGGTGTTCTTCTCGGCGAATCTGCCGAAGGCCTTCTCGAGCGATGCCTCATCGAGGTCCATCGGAGTGTCGTTGATCATCGGGTACTTTGCGGCCAGGCGCCTGTAGATCGACAGCACATAGTCCCGGTCGGTGACCAACCGGGCAGTGCCTTTGATCATCACACCTTGCAGCCGGGAATACTCGTCCCCGGTCTCCACGAGAACGGTGAGGTTGGGATTGCGCCGCAGGTTGACGATCTTCTGGGACTTGGAGAACGAGCGGAACACCACCTTGCCGTCATCCACGACGTACCACATAGGGGCAAGGTGGGGCCACCCGTCGCCGCCCATCGTCGCCACTTCGAGGATTGTGTTGGTCACGAGAAACCCGAGGACCTCGTCCGGGGTCATAGTTATGTCTTTGCGTGCCATGGGCGAAACTTAGTGGACCGTCACAGACCGTGCGATGGATGGGTAACGTTTCATATGCACGGGCGACCCTAGAGGCGGCCGATACCGGAGAGACAGAAGGAACAGAATCTGAGCCGAGTTTCACCGGAGGTGAAATCTCGAACCTCGCCGACAGGCGAGGCCACCATCCCTCAACCGGCCGTTGAGCCGGTGGGGAGAAGGGAAATGCCATGACAAACAAGGTCACCGTACCGGATATCCGGGCTCGCAAGGGTGGCGAGAAGATCACCATGGTCACCGCCTACGACGAGCCGTCGGCACGTATCGCGGATCGCGCCGGTGTGGACATCATCCTCGTCGGCGACTCTGTCGCCAATGTCGTGCTGGGCCGCACCGACACGCTTGCCATGACTATCGACGAGATGGCATATCACACACGGGCGGTCTCAAGGGCAAATCCCAATGCGCTCGTGGTTGGCGACATGCCGTGGCTCAGCTACCACACCACAACCGAGGAAGCGGTTCACAACGCAGGACTGCTGGTACGCGACGGCGGCGCTGCAGCCGTCAAGCTCGAAGGGGGTCGCAAGCGTATTGAGGTGGTGAAGGCTGTCCTCGATGCCGAGATCCCCGTCATGGGGCACCTTGGGCTGACACCGCAGTCCGTCAACACGATGGGCGGCTTCCGGGTCCAGGGCAAACAGGCCGCTGCCGCCTACGAGCTGGTGACGGAAGCAAAACTCCTCGCCGATGCAGGCGTGTTCGCGATCGTCCTCGAAGGGGTTCCCGACGTTGTTGGAAGAATGGTCACCGAAGAGATAGCGGTCCCTACCATCGGTATCGGTGCCGGTGCGGGATGTGACGGTCAAGTGCTGGTCTTCCATGACGTTCTCGGTCTCCACGACCGACGCACCGCAAAGTTCGTTCGGCAGTACGCCCGACTCGCCGACACCGCCGTCGCGGCACTCGAGCGGTACATCGCAGACGTGCGCAGCGGTAGCTTTCCGTCGGACGACGAGACATATCACATGCCTGCGGAGTCGGCCGAGATCCTGCGCGAGATGAGCGAATCCTCCGGCGGCCTGCGCGGCGCCGGGATCACTGCCGACAGCTTTCTCGCCGACGAAGCTATGGAAAAGTAGCGCCAACTCCGGTTGACCGGGTGCCGTCACCAGGGCCGGGGAACATCATATTTGGCGGAGCATTGTGACGTTCCGTGGTTCTGGTTTGGGCAGTCGGCGATGGTGTGTCTAACATCCCCTTCATGAGTGAAAGCGGTTTCATTACTGTTGACACTCGAGGAGGAGGAGTAAGTGCAAGATCAGGACTGGCGTCCTGCGACCATGGCTGAGGTGGCCACGGACGCGGGAGTGTCGATCCCTACCGTGTCGCGAGTAATCAACGCATCCGGCCCGGTTGCCGAGAGTACCCGCGAAGCAGTATTGGGATCAATAGCTCGTCTCGGGTATCACCCGAACCCGATGGCACGTGGGCTGTCACGCGGTCGCTCGGACTCGGTGCTCGTCATCCTGCCGCACATCGCCGAGCCTTCGATCACGATGCGGCTCACCGGTCTCATCAGCGTGCTGAGTGACACTCAGTATGAGTTGCACATCGTCGACGTGGAGCATCCGATCCAGGAGCGGCTCCGACCCCTTCGTGACATCATTTCGCAGAACCGTCCGGCAGGCGTCATCATCATTTCACTCCGGCCGGACGAGGACGACTTGCGCCGCTTCCGTGCCTCGCGCATCCCGATCGTCCTGATCGATGTGCCCTCGGACGAGTTCCTGACGGACATCATCGACGACGTCGCCGGCGGTGAAATGGCCACCAACCACCTCATAGGGCTCGGCCACACCGAGATCGGTTTTGTAGGTGACGACGAAGAAACCGCTATCGGGGCTCCCGCCAGTGCCGATCGTCGTCATGGCTATCAAGATGCGCTCAGGGCTGCGGGTCTCGAGATTCGCCCGGAGTTCATCGCTACCGCCCCTCACGGCACCGACCCGGCGCGTGTGGCGGCTGAGGAAATGCTGACTCTTGACTCACGCCCGACCGGGATATTCGCAGCGTCCGACGTCCAGGCATTTGGTGTCCTGGCCGCGGCTCGCAATCTCGGCATCTCGGTTCCGGGTGAACTCTCGGTCATTGGTTTTGACGACATATCCCTGGCCGAGTTCATCGGCTTGACTACAGTCCGGCAGCCCCTGAGACTTTCAGGTGAGCGCGCCGGGCTGCGGCTGCTCGGGGCGGTTGCCCACAAGATGGACGACGTTGTCCCGTCATTGCCGGATATGGAGGTGGTGGTGCGGAACACAACCTGCGCCACAGCCTCGAAGCTCAATAGATCCTTGTTGCCGCCCGAAGGGGACGGCGACTCGGTAAATACGGTATCCGACGTGCCGGATCTTGCATCAAGGCAGGTTCGGCCGATACCAAGGAGGAAGTAAAAGTATGCATAGAGCCAAGTGGCTATTGCTACTTGTAGTCTTTGCTCTCGTTGTTGCTGCATGTGGCGGCGGCGACGAGGATACAACTGAGACGACAAGTGGCGACAGTGGAACAACGGAGACCACGAGCGGTGAGACTGCGATGACCGCCGCTCAGGTTGGCGCTGATTTCACACTCTTGGGCGCCCCTACGGGTGTCGAGGGTGATGCGCTCACCGGTTTCCTGAATGTCTATAACAAAGAGACCGGTTCGAACGTAGTGTTCGTCGGTTCGGATGGTTTCGAAGACGAGCTCCGGATTCAGGTCGATGGTGGTAACCCGCCTGAGGTGGCTTTCACGCCACAGCCTGGGTCGATCTGTGAGTACGCCGGTGATGGCGCGCTCCTGTCGCTTGAGGAGATGGGTTTCGACATCGCAACGATGGAAGCCGACTCTTCGAAGTTCTGGATGGATCTCGGGCTTTGCCCCGATGGCAATCACTACGGAATCCCGTGGTTCCCGAACTTCAAGTCAATCGTCTTCTACCACCAGCCGACCTTCGATGCCATGGGGTACGCAATACCTGAGACATATGAAGACATGGTTGCGCTCTCCCAAAAGATGGTCGACGACGGGTACACCCCGTGGTGCTTCGGCTTTGAGAGTGGCGGGGCCACCGGTTGGCCCGGCACCGACTGGATCGAGGACATCTATGTCCGTCAGTCCGGTAGTGAAATGTACTCGGAGTGGTACAAGCACGAGATCCCGTTCAACGATCCTTCGGTCGTCGCGGCGTTCGACAAGTTCGGTGAGATCTTCTTCGGTGACGGATTCGTCCTTGGCGGACCCGATTCTGTTGCAGGTATCAACTTCAACGACTCGCCTGCCCCGTTGTTCGATGACAACGCAGGCCCGAACGGTGACGGCCCCGGCTGTCTGATGCTCAAGCAGGGCTCGTTCATCCAGAACGTGTTCTCGCAGGCTCCGGGCTATACCGATGGTGAAGAGTCTGAGATCTCAGTGTTCTCGTTCCCGACCGTTGACGGCAACGTCGGCGCCATGGGTGGCGGTGACACGATCATGATCTTCAAGGGCGCACAGGACGCGTCCATCCAGGCCGTCAAGGACTGGATCACCCCGGATTGGGAGTGCACGTTGGCTTCGCCCGGTGGTGGCGGTGTCGCACCGTACGGTGGCCATGGGGTTGCCGGCGTTGAGCGTCTCCCGGGTAACAAGAATGTCAACATCGACTGTTACGAGACAGATGCCGCCAAGGCATTTGCGAAGTCGGTCACTGAGGCACTGGCTGCTAACACATTCGTGTTTGACGCATCCGACCTCATGCCCGCAGCCGTTGGGCAGGGCAGCTTCTGGGAGGCTATGGTCGACTGGTCACGTGGCGCGACCTCAAAGCAGGTCACCGACACGGTCGAGGCGAGCTGGCCGTAAGCCGATTTGGCAGTAATAAAGTAGTCAATGTGGAGGGGTGGTCTTACCACCACCCCTCCACGGACCCTGAGTAAATGTGAGAGGCCGCTGACGGGAGGGAAGATGAGCACACCACCGTTGATCGAAAAAGAGTTGAGCGGGGGTGGCGCACGACCACCGGACAGTGACGGTGGTGGCGACGAATCCAACAGCATTGGTGTGTGGTTGCTGAGGATCGCGTCGGCAGTTGTTGTGCCGACCGTGCTCGTAGTCTTCTTCTTTGCCTTCAACTTCCTGAAGTCCGAGGACTCGAACAAGCTGCTCCAAGTGATCATCGCTCTCATCGTCGGTATCGTCGGCGTTTGGGCGCTCTATTGGGGCATGGACAGGCTCGTCAACATGCTTCCGGAACGGGCGGGGCGCGGGGTTCGTCCCTTTGTGTTCGTCGGCCCGGCCATGGTGCTACTGACCTTCTACCTGGTGTACCCGGCAGTCAACACGACGATCCTCAGCTTCAAGGATGCAGCGAGCGAGCACTTTATCGGGTTCGACAACTACGTGACGATCTTCACTGAGAATACGTACTTGATATCCCTCCGCAACAGCTTCATCTGGGTGTTGCTCGTGCCGTTTCTGGCAGTTGCCATCGGGCTTGCCTTCGCCACCTTATCTGACAAGTTGGGAAGACGCGGCGAGTCGGTATCGAAGTCGCTCATCTTCCTACCTATGGCGATCTCGTTTGTCGGCGCATCGGTGGTGTGGACGTTCGTCTACAACTATCGGCCCGTAGGGTTTGGTGAGCAGATCGGCATCCTGAACGCCGTTTGGTCTGGGCTCGGCGGAAGTCCGGTTCAGTGGTTGTCGGTGCAGCCGTGGAACAATCTGTTCCTGATGATCATCCTCGTGTGGCTCCAAACGGGGTTCTCAATGGTGATTCTGTCGTCAGCCATCAAGGGTGTTCCCGTCGTGCTGCTCGAAGCAGCGCGGATTGACGGTGCCACCGAATGGCAGACATTCTGGCGGGTGACGTTCCCATCGATTGCTTCAACCATTGTCGTCGTTTGGACCACCGTTGTGATTCTGGTGTGGAAGGTCTTCGATATTGTCTGGGTCATGACCGGTGGCCGTGAAGGGACGCAGGTAGTCGCCCAGCAAATGGTCGAGGAATTCTTCAGGAACCGGAATTCGGGCGTCGGTGCCGCGCTTGCCGTGGTGCTGTTTGTCGCAGTCATTCCCGTACTCGTGATCAACATCAAGAGGTTCCGAGCCGAGGAGGCGATGCGATGAGCACTGGTACCGAAACCCCAACAGCGGTGCGGCCTTCGACGGAGTCGAAATCCCGATTTTCCAAGGGGCCGATCTATCTGGCCGTTTCGCTGATCGCCCTTCTCTGGACGATCCCCTCGCTCGGGTTGTTCATCAACTCGTTCCGCGAGGCCCGCTCGGTCAGGGCGTCAGGTTGGTGGCATGTTCTCAACCCGGCGACGATGTTCAACACCGCTACCTGGACGCTCGGCAACTACCGGGACGTGCTCGACGGTGGCTTCAGCAACGCTTTTGCCAATTCACTGGCTGTAAGCGTCCCCGCGGTCGTGATCCCGATCACCATCGCCGCGTTTGCGGCGTATGCGTTCGCGTGGATGAAGTTCCCCGGTCGCAACGTCATGTTTGCAGTCGTAGTCGGACTGATGGTGGTGCCGTTGCAGATGGCGCTGATCCCGATCTTGCGGATCTATACCAGCTTCAACGTGACCGGCACGTATCCGGCCGTATGGCTGGCGCATGCCGGCTTCGGGTTACCGCTGGCGGTGTACCTGTTGAGAAACTACATGGGCTCATTGCCGGCGTCGATCATGGAGTCTGCCAACATCGATGGTGCGGATCATTTCACGATCTTCTGGCGATTGGTGGTTCCACTTTCGGTGCCTGTGCTGGCCGCGTTTGGGATCTTCCAGTTCCTCTGGGTGTGGAATGACTACCTGGTGGCTCTGGTCTTCCTCGGTCAGGAGCCGAACGTTGCGGTTCTGACCCAGGAGCTGGCGCGACTTGCAGGTCGTGGCGAAGGTGCTTTGAACCTGCTCCCGGCAGCGGCATTTGTGACGATGGTCCTCCCCATGATTGTGTTCTTCAGCTTGCAGCGGTTCTTCGTGCGGGGTCTCACCGCAGGTTCTGTGAAGGGCTAGGAGCATTTGGAGGATCCGGCACGGCGCTCAGCCGACGAGCTGAGGCGGCGCAACTGGCTTGCGATCGCGGTCAGTACCGTCGTGATGATGTTCAGCTATTTCCCATATGCGGCGGCTTTCACCGCCGTGGAAGGGGAACCCCAGCAGATCGACCCCGCATTAGTCGGGGTCGGTCTCGTTGTGGCGCCGTTCGTCTTCCTCGCCCTCGGCTTTATCTCGCGCAACCCGAAGGCGCCGAAACGGATCCTCCAGTCGATGGGATTGCTGGTCCTGCTCGGGCTTGGCGTCGGGTTGTTGTCCCCGGTGCTCGGGGCAACGGCGGGTTTTGCCGCGGGGGCAACTCTTTGTCTCAATCCCCTGAACCTTCCGCGACCGTACAAATGGAGATGGTGGGCGACGCTCCTGGCGACGGTCTACACCCTCGTGCTTCTGGTTGTGGCAACACCCGCAGGTGTCTTCACCGGGGGTTTGCTCCCACTGCTTTTAGTGGGTCTCGCTGATGAGTATGCATCGTGGGCCCGTCAGCGGGATCTTGCCATTCGGTCCGAATAGGAGATCCCAGGGGTCGCCGGTTCTCGCTCCTTGTAGAGCTTCATTAGTATGTAAAGACAATCTCTCATTTGTGATGAGCGAATCCATCAAATGAGGCGACCCGAGAAAGGGAGCAGCAATGAGCAAGGTGAAGGTCGGCGTAGCCGGCTACGGCGTCATCGGCAATCGGCTGGCAGCCGGAGTGGCGCGACAGGAGGACATGGAGCTCGTCGGTGTTGCCGACATTGCCCCGACCTTGCCGGTTCGGGCTCTCAAAGAGCGTGGCATGCCGTATAAGCTGTTCACTGCCGCCGACGGTGCTGAGACGGCTCTCGAGGCAGCGGGTATCCCGGTATCGGGCAATCTTGATGACCTGCTCGGCGAGGTCGACATCATGCTCGATGCCGCCCCGGGTGGCATCGGTGCCAAGAACAAGGAGAGGTATGTCGCCGCCGGGGTGAAGGCCGTCTTCCAGGGTGGTGAAGCAGGTTCCGTTGCCGATCTCTTCTTCCACGGCACGGTCAACTACGAGAAGGGTCTCGGCAAGAACTACCTGAAGCTGACGTCGTGCAACACGACCGGTTTGATCCGGGCAGTGGACGCGGTCCACAAGGCAGTCGGTGTGGAGAAGGTCTTTATCACGATCATCCGCCGTGTTGCCGATCCCGGTGATACCCATCGCGGTCTGACCAATGTGCTCCAGGTGGAGCCGATTCCCAATCACCAGGCCGTCGACCTGATGAACATCATGGACGGTGTCGATGCCACCGGTCTCTTGATCCACACCCCGGTCACCCATGGGCACATCATCACGCTGTGTGCGACGCCGAAGACCAAGATCTCGGTCGAGGAGGCGCTCGAGGCTTTCAATGCGTATCCCCGTATCAAGGTCGTCAGGATTGCCGATGGGTTCAACTCGAACGCATCGTTCTTCCAGTGGGCGCGGTACCTGGAGCATCCACGAGCCGACATGTATGAGATCGGTCTGTGGGAAGAGATGGTCGGTCACTCCGGCGACGATCTCGTGTGGGCCATCAACATCCCCCAGGAGTCTGTCACCATCCCTGAGACGATTGATGCAATCCGCGCCGCGATGGAGATGCAGGTAACCGGCGAGGAAGCAGTCGCAACCACCAACAAGTACCTCGGCATCAAGGACTGAGTACCCACAAACTGAGCACACCCTGTATATGGCGTGTGCCGTGGGCCTCGTGATCGAACCGAAACAAGCTGAGGGCCCGCCGCAGACTGCGGTGGGCCCTCAGAAGATGTCACGCGGTCATCCCGGCTCGTTGCCCTCTTTCCATTTGATACTGCATCCCATCGACGGGTACTGAGTATCGGCAACTGGCCTCCCGGCAAGGACGGCATCGACCGCAGCGCGGAGGTCGGCGCCGGTCACCGGCAGATCGGAGTTGGGACGTGAGCCGTCGAGGCGGCCCCGGTAGACGAGCAGGCGATCGGGTCCGAAGAGGAAGAAGTCCGGTGTGCAGGCGGCCGTATATGCCGTGGCTACTTCCTGCGTCTCGTCGTACAGCACCGGGAACGTGTAGCCCAACCGCGTTGCCGTGGCTGCGAGTTCGTCCGGACTGTCGTCGGGGTATGTGGTCGCGTCGTTGGCGCTGATCGCAACGATGTCGACATCTGCATTCGCATAGTCGCGGCCAAATTGAACCAAGCCCTTCTGTACGTGCTTGACGTATGGGCAGTGGTTGCAAATGAACATGACGACGAGGGCTTTGGAGGAGAGGTTGTCGAGGCTGACCAGGTCCCCGCTGACCGTGTCTGTCAACTCGAAGTCGGGTGCAGGGGTGCCCAGCGAGAGCATCGTTGATTCAACTGCCATTTCATCTCCTCTTCGAATACGGTGGCTGCAAGCCTAAATCGGTGATCCCGGGCAGAATCACGTCGGCGAAGCTCTAGCGAAGAATCGTGGCGGCGAATCGGTACATCGCGACATCCTCGCTGGGGTGAAATCCACCCTTCTGCCTGGCGATTGCCACCTGTTGCTCGGGGGTGGAGATGCCGGGTATGCCAGGCAGGAGAAGGCCGGTGCGGCCGTGTCGTTCCTTCAGCACCACTCCATAGCGTGCGGGATCCAACTCTGAGATGTCCGAGATTGGTTCCGGCTCACCGAGTAGGTACACAGTGATGTCGAGACCATCCAACTCTTCAGGGGTGAGCGGAGGGAACCGTGGATCCGATACTGCCGCGGACACGGCGATGTGTGCGATCTCGCCTCGCAGTGTCGCCTCGGTGGGCACAGTTGAGCCGATGCACCCGCGCAGCCGACCCTCTTGTTCGCCATGCCTCGCCGCCTCGTGAATCGAAACGAATAGCCCGACGGGTGGAGGATCATCGGGCTCGGGCCGAGGATGGAGCAACTCGTTGTTTTGCACGTAGTGCTCGATGGCGCTCCGCGCCAGGACCACGTATGGGTGCGCACCTTCATCCATGTACCCAATGTATCCGACGGCCGCCCATCCGACTACGGGCCGATCCGCCTTCCTCCGGCGGCGGCTATCGAGGGTTTGGGCCCGGTGGTGGTCGCAACGTGGACGGTGAGGTATTTTGGGGAAAGGAGGAGCGCAATGCAGATTCGCAAGCCCGCGGTTGCCGGTACCTTCTATCCCGCCGATCGGGAGCGTCTCGAGACCGAAGTGCGTACCTACCTCGAGCGGGCCCCGGTACCGGATCCGGCTTTGTCCGTTCGGATGTTGATCGTGCCACATGCTGGTTACGTCTACTCGGGCCCGACCGCGGCGTATGCGTACCGATATCTCGAGGGGACGACGCTGAGACGGGTGGTCATGATCGGCCCATCTCATTACATTCCCTTTGCCGGGCTGGCTCTGCCGGGTGCTGATGCGCTGGAGACTCCGCTCGGCCTGATTCCCGTTGATCCCGGCGGGAGGGAGATGTTGCGGGGAGACTCCGTTGTTATTGAATCAGTGGAAGCCCACCGCCGCGAACATTCGCTCGAGGTGCAGCTTCCCTTTCTCCAGTTGGTGGCTCCCGGCGTGTCGGTGGTCCCGCTGCTCACCGGAGCGATCACCCCGACTCAAGGGGCCGATTGCGTGCAGCCGCTTCTCGACGAGGAGACCTTGCTTCTGATCTCTTCAGATCTTTCGCACTACTACGACTCGGCGACGGCGCGCCATCTCGACGCGGTTACGGCTGCCGCAATTGCCAGGCTCGACGGTGCTGCGCTCGACCGCGAGTCTGCGTGTGGTCGCACGGCCATCCAAATCGCACTCGAGCTGGCGAGACGCTCCGGATACCGGGTTGTGACGCTCGATATGAGGAACTCGGGTGACACGACAGGCCCACAGAACCGGGTTGTTGGCTACGGCGCGTTTGCGCTGGGTATGGGCTGAACGATCGCCGCCGGGAGCGTCCGCTCAGAGTCGACCTGTTGTGGCGGGAACCGGTGTTGAGCAACACACCGCCGGGCGGTGGCGGGCCAATGCCCTCTCAGGTTGCTCGCCCTGCGATACGAACCGGCCGGCGTTGCGCTCCCCAACTCCCAGGCTCGGGCTCGAAGACCCCGGCGCATCGAACGCCGCACTCCGAACAATGTCCCCGGCTGTCGAGACCCCAATGGCCGAGCCGATACCGGTCGCGCTCGATGAGGACGGCTTTGCAATTGTGGCAGTAGGTCGATTGGCCGGAAGGGTCCGAGACATTACCGGTGTAGACATACCGCTCACCGTTGTCGCGGGCGATCTGTCGTGCCCTGCTCAGAGTCGCCGCCGGGGTCTGAGGAACATCCAGCATTCTGAAGTCCGGGTGGAACGCAGTGAAGTGATGAGGCACGTCCGGGCCCAGGTTGGTGACCACCCAGCGAGTCATTTCGTCTATCTCCTGCGAGGAGTCGTTGTGCCCGGGTATCAGCAGCGTGGTGAGCTCCAACCAGACGTCGGTTTCATTGGTGATGTACTCGAGTGTGTCGAGCACCGGTTGCAGTGATGCCCCACATGTCCGGTGATAGAACTCGTCGGTGAAGGCCTTGAGATCGATATTGGCGGCATCCATGTGGGCGTAGAACTCACGGCGCGGCTCGGCGCACACATAGCCGGCACTGACTGCCACCGTGTTGATCCCCACCTTCTCGGCTGCGATTGCCACGTCAATGGCGTACTCGTGGAACACCACCGGGTCGTTGTACGTGAATGCGACACTCCGGCACCCGGTTTCCCGGGCGGTAGCGGCGATCTGCTCCGGTGATGCCTGGTCGCTGAGGACGTCAAACTCCCTGGCCTTGGAGATATCCCAGTTTTGGCAGAAGCGGCAGGCAAGATTGCAACCCGCCGTTCCGAACGACAGCACCGGGGTACCCGGCAGGAAGTGGTTCAGCGGCTTCTTCTCGATCGGGTCGATACAGAAGCCGCTGGATCGTCCGTAGGTGGTCAGGACGATGCCGTCGTCTTCCCTGGCGCGCACGTAGCAAAGACCGCGCTGGCCTTCCCGCAACTTGCAGGCCCGGGGACACAGGTCACACTGGATCCTGCCATCGTCGCACTTGTGCCAGTAGGTGGTGGGGACGGTCGACCCGGTCTCGACTTCCATCCTTCGAGCCTACGCCGGTGTTGGATCAGTCGGGCGCAGAGTCGAGTACCTCGGCGACGCTGGTGAGATCGCTGGCACCAATGACAACGCGGTTGTCGGAAGCCATGAACAGGATGAACAGCTTGGCGCCTGCGTCGGCGATCTTCCTGGCTATCCGACCCAGTTCTCCGGGTCGGGGAGTGATGTTGGCGAGCACTACCTCTCTGCGGTCGAGCGGTATGAAGTGCTTGGCCCGAAGCGCATCGTGCGCCGGTGTGGCATTGTCGTCCGATACAACGACGTGCACTATGCGTCCATCCAACCGGGGGAAGGTACACGCAGTCTCCATTTGGATTCCCGCCTCGCCGAGCGTCTCCCAGATCTCGGCGACAGCACGGTCCTCTCCTACAACGAACGTGAGATCTTGCATTGTGTTGCTCGCTCCCTCTCTAGTGCCTGATCTGAATGGCGTCCAAGCAGGTGTCGTCCTGCTTGACATCTGGCTGCCCCAGTGTATAGCGTCTATTCTTGGAACGTTCCAGAAGCAAGGCTACTGGACACCAGAAGAACTGTCATCGACACAGTTGAAGGGACACAAATGCTGCGGGAGTCATTTGGGTGGAGCCTCTCAACTGATCGCAGTAATCCCGTTTCGAAGACCAAGCGATTTGCGTAGGTCAACTCAGATCCACGCAGCAGGGCCCACGTCGTGGGCACACAAAGCAATACGGAGGAGAAGCAATGAAACGGAGTGTATGGCTGGTGCTCTTGCTGGCCTTTGCCCTCATTGTTGGAGCATGCGGGGGGAATGACGATTCGTCATCGACCACCGCGGCCGCAGGCGATGGGACAACGACAACGGCAACGGCAACGGGCGACACCGGCGGTGGCGACACCGGCGGCGATGCCGTTACCCAGCGCAGCTATCGGTTTGTAGTGGTGTCACATGGTCAGGCGTCCGACCCGTTCTGGTCGGTAGCCGCCAACGGTGTACAGGCAGCGGCCGATGATATGGGCGTCACTGTCGAGTACCAGGCCCCTGGCACATTCGACATGGTTGAGATGAGCCAGATCATCGATGCTGCAGTCGCCTCGCAGCCGGACGGGCTCGTTGTGACGATCCCGGACGCCGATGCTCTTGGTGACTCGATCCGCGCCGCGGTAGCTGCGGGGATCCCGGTCATCTCGATGAACTCGGGCAGCGACGTGTTTGCCGGTCTGGGCGTTCTCGTCCATGTCGGGCAGACCGAGTACGAAGCCGGCCTCATCGCCGGCCAGAAGTTCGCAGCTGAGGGCGTCACCAGCGCCATCTGTGTGAACCAGGAAGTCGGCAACGTTGCTCTCGACCTCAGATGTCAGGGCTTCGAGGATGGTCTCGGCGTCGATGTGCCGGTCGTCCCTGTCGAGCTCGCCGACCCGACCGGTGCCCAGCAAACGGTTGCAGGTGCAATCCAGGCAAACCCGGTTGATGGCATCTTGACCCTCGGTCCCACCGGCGCAGCCCCGACATTGGCTGCCCTGGACGAAGCCGGGCTTCTCGGCCAGGTCAAGTTCGCTACGTTCGACATGTCGCCGGATGTACTGCAGGCCATTATCGATGGCAACATGCTGTTCGCCATCGACCAGGCACAGTATCTGCAGGGCTACCTGCCGATCGTTCTGTTGACCAAGTATCTCGAGACCGGGGCACTACCGCTTGGTAGCGTCAATCGTGTCATCCTGACCGGTCCGCAGATCGTGACGGCCGATGTCGCGGCCGACGTAATCAAGTACTCGGAGGAAGGCCTCCGCTAGCACTACCAGATTGGGGCCCGTCCAATCGGACGGGCCCCAGCTATATTCGTACTATGCGAAGGAGGAGAACTGCGTGGCTAGCGACAATGTGCCACCGCCTGTACCTGTTTCCGACGAGCGAATCAGGGAGGTGGGGCGTCTCAGTAAGCTCTTGACTCGGCCGGAGCTTGGCGCCGTAGCCGGTGCGATTCTGGTCTACGCCTTTTTTGCCGTCATTGCCTATGAGAACAACTTCATCAGTTGGCTGACTCTGGCATCAATCCTCAACCGTGCCGCTCCCCTCGGAATCCTTGCGGTTGCCGTTGCGTTACTGATGATCGGCGGAGAATTCGACCTTTCCGTTGGCTCGCTCGTCGGTTTCACCGGGATGTCGATCATGGTGCTCATCTTTCCCGTCGATGGCGGTGGATTCGGCTGGTCGGTGTGGCCGGCGGTCTTCGTTGCCCTCCTAATTGCCATAGTCAGCGGATTTTTCAACGGAAGCCTGGTGATGGCAACCAAGCTGCCTTCATTCATCATCACCCTGGCAACTCTGTTCATATTCCGCGGGCTGACCATCGCCTTGACGCGGCTCCGCACCAACAGAACTCAGCTCGGCAGTATCGACGAAGCATCCGGCTACTCGCTTGCTGACAAACTGTTTGCACACGAAATCCATCTCTTCGGCGCCAGTTTCCGGATCTCAATAGTCTGGTGGATCGGCCTCACTGCTCTTGCAACATGGGTGCTGCTACGGACGAAATCGGGGAACTGGATTTTCGGATCTGGTGGGGACGCCGATTCTGCCCGAAACCAGGGCGTGCCGGTCACCCAGACAAAGATCACGCTGTTCATCATGACCGCGATAGCGGCGTGGCTGGTCGCAGTGGTCCAGGTGGTGCAGTTCAACGGTGCAGACACGCTGCGGGGGACACTGTCGGAGTTCTACGCGATCATTGCCGTCGTCATCGGAGGAACACTGCTCACCGGTGGCTACGGGTCAGCGATAGGTGCCTTCTTTGGTGCCCTGATCTTTGCCATGGTGCAGCAGGGCATCATCATTACCGGCGTTGACGGTGACTGGTTCCGGGTGTTTGTGGGCACGGTGTTGGTGGTAGCTGTGATCTTCAACAACTTTGTGCGACAGAAGGCGGCCCAACGATGAGTGGCAACGGTACCCCGCTTCTGGAAATCAGGAACATCTCGAAGTATTTCGGCAGCGTTATTGCGCTTGAGGATGTCTCGGCGTTTGTGCGTGCCGGTGAGGTGACTTGTCTTCTCGGGGACAATGGCGCCGGCAAGTCGACTCTCATCAAGGTGCTGGCCGGTGTGCACCAACCGACATCGGGCCATTACTTCTTCGACGGCGAGGAGCAGTCGTTCGATTCACCTCGCGATGCTCTCGACAAAGGCATTGCCACTGTGTATCAGGACCTGGCGATGATCCCGCTGATGGCGGTGTGGCGCAACTTCTTCCTCGGTGCCGAGCCCACCAAGGGTTGGGGCCCGACCCGGCGCTTCAACGTCGAGTTCGCCAAGAAGACGGCATTGGAAGAGCTACACAAGATGGGGATCGATATCCGCAATCCCGATCAGACCGTAGGCACGCTCTCCGGTGGCGAGCGCCAGTCTGTGGCCATCGCCCGGGCGGTCTACTTCGGCGCCAAGGTGCTCATTCTCGACGAGCCGACCGCAGCACTCGGGGTCAAGCAGGCAGGCGTGGTCCTCAAGTACATCTTGCAGGCGAAGAGCCGGGGCATCGGTGTGATCTTTATCACTCACAACCCCCATCACGCATATCCCGTCGGAGATCACTTCGTGATCCTTCGCCGCGGTCAGGTGTACGGCGACTACAGCAAGGCCGAGTTGCCGCTCGAGCAACTCGTGCAGATGATGGCCGGTGGCGCCGACCTCGAGGTCCTCCAGCACGAGCTCGAGCAGGCTTCAAGTGAGAACGGCAGTGAGGACGCTCGGGTACTTGCCGAGACCGCAAAGAGCATCAAATCGGAGCTGGACGAGATCGGTGGAGGCTCCTAGCCGGCCGATGGTGTTTGAGCTGTGACCGGGGTTCCGGTCACAGCTCGCCGTTTCCCCACTTCCGGACCACCGCGAATGCGTCGGCGCTGAGCAAGATTCCTCCGTTGTGGGTCCTGGTGCCGTCGACCAGTTCCACCATCGCCTCGGCGTATTGCTCCGACGGTGTTGTGGCCCACGCATCACCGGAGAACCAATCAGTTTCTTCGGGGAAGCCCTGCGCCGACAGGAACGCGGCCCGCATCTCCCTGTGCTCGGGGCAGGTGAACTCGATGTGGTGCGCAAACTCGTGGATCAGTTCGCTGCGCAACGTTGCCGGCGTCCCCGGGACCCTGACGACGATGGTGGCGGTGTCTGGCTGGTACTCGCCACGGCTCTCTAGCTCCCACGCTGCGTGCAGGGTGACGGGAGCAATACACGATCGGCGTTCCGGGATAGCCGCGAGGAAGTCGGCCCAGGTCGTGTCGGCCAATTCTCGCAAGTCGTCGGGGACCGTGTCGTCGTGAAGTAGCCGCGGGGAAGCATCACCACAGGAGGAAAGTCCGAGTGAAGCCACGAGATAGAGTGCAAGCAGGCTTCGCATCACCCGGCGAGGATACCGTTGATGAATGGAGGCGGTCGTGTCGAAATCTGTTGAATGTGTGCTTGCGGCAGGAGCCGAGTTGGGTGAAAGCCCTGTCTGGGACTCTCTAGCGGGTGTGTTGTTCTGGGTCGACATCGACGGGCAGGCGGTGCACGCCTACACGCCGGCGACCGGCGACGATCGTGTCTGGCCGATCGAGGGTCGACCGACCGCGCTCGGCCGAACCGGGGATCAGGCCCGGTTGTTAGTGGCGATCGAGAATGAGATGTCATGGCTCGATCTGGAGAGCGGTCGGGTCACATCCTGGATAACGCTCGAAGAGCCGCGACCCAATGTCCGTCTCAACGACGGCAGGTGCGATCCAGTCGGACGCTTCTGGGTGGGTGGCATGTACGTGCCGACCTCGGCCAAGCAATACGTTTCGCACCTCTACCGCATCGAGCCCGACGGCTCATTCAGCAACGAGCGCGACCAGGTGGGGTGCGCCAACGGCTCCGCCTTCTCCCCGGATGGGACGGTCATGTATTGGGCCGAGACACTCGACCGGACTGTATGGGCATACGACTACGACGTTGCCACCGGTGGGCGTCACGACGAACGGCTCTTGCTCGAGTTCGGGTCTGCGGGGCTCCCCGGCAAGCCCGACGGCGCCTGTGTCGACGAGGCGGGTTGCTACTGGGTGGCGTGTGTGGGCGGGTCGGCTGTGGCGCGCATCACCCCGAACGGCGACGTCGACCAGGTAGTTGAGGTTCCGGTGCCACGGCCGACGATGCCTGCGTTTGGTGGTTCGGATCTCGACATGATGTTCATCACGACCATTGGTGTGCGGGACCCGGAGAAAGACGGCCCCGGGGATCACGGCGGCATCTTCGCCTTCAATCCCGGCGTCAAGGGAATACCAGAGCCGTTATTCGCCGGCTGAAGCAACAACGGTGGGGCGGCGTAGACTCGGTGTCTCGAAGGAGAGAGTGTGCGCGGTCCAAGGGTTCTCTACGTGAGCGGTTCCATCGGCCTCGGTCATGTCAAGAGAGACCTTGCGATAGCTGGTGAGCTGCGACGGCTCAACCCGGGTGTCGAGATCGTGTGGCTGGCAGCCGTTCCGGCCTCAGACGTTCTGGCTCAGGCGGGCGAGACGTTGGTTCCGGAGTGCGCCGAGTTTCGGAACGAGACCGAGGTGGCCGAAGCTGCAGCAGGCGGTGGTGGGCTCAATCTGACCCGCTACGTCTACCGGGCACTCGTCACGTGGTTTCACAACGCGCGAGTCATCGGGCGGGCCGCCAAAGGCGCGGATATCGACGTGCTGGTCGGCAACGAAACCTATGAGGTCATCGTCGCCTACGTTTTCGGGATCCGTGTTCTGCCACCGGTACCGTTCGTGATGATGTACGACTTCTGGGGCATGGATGTGACTTCCGGCGGGCTTTTCGAAAGGCTAGGGGCCTGGGCACTCAACTTCATCTGGGCCCAGGAACGTCGAGTCACGACCCGTGGTTGGAACGCTGCGGTTTTCATCGGAGAACCGGAGGACATCCCTGACAGGAAGTTCGGTCTCTTCCTGCCGAACCGGCGGCGGCATGCAGCGGATCACGTCACTTTCGTCGGATACGCGCTCACCTTCTCGCCGGGTGAGGTGAGCGATCGCGATGCGATCCGACGCGAGTTAGGTTACGGAGACGAGCCGGTCGTGGTGTGTGCTGTGGGTGGTACGGCGATCGGCCGCGAGCTGTTGGAATTGTGCGGGCGCGCCTATTCGCTTGCCGCGCAGCACATGCCAGGGCTCCGGATGCTTCTCGTGTGCGGGCCGCGCATTGATCCGCTTCAATTGGATGTGCCCGACGGTGTCGAAACGGCGGGAACGGTGCCAGAACTGTGGCGGCATTTTGCGGTGTGCGACCTGGCCATCGTGCAGGGGGGTGGAACAACCACGCTCGAATTGGAGGCTCTCCGTACGCCATTCCTGTTCTTCCCCATTGAGGGGCACGCGGAACAGGAACTGACCATCGGGCCTCGACTCGCCCGTCACGGTGCCGGCGTGCCGATGACACTGTCGTCGACCTCGCCGGAATCGCTCGCAGAAGCAATTGTGCTGAACGTGGGCAAGCCCGTGGAGTATCCACCCATCCTCACCGATGGGGCGCACCTGGCGGCAGAGATGATTCTCGATCGGGCCAATGTGGGTCCCTCGCCGGAGCGACCAGGCTCGTCCTGAGACCATGGCCCTCTCCGACTCATCTGTTGATAGCAGCACTCACTTCGGCAAAGTTGACGGCACGATCTTCTGGCATCCGGCATGCATCTTCCAAGGACGTACCGAGGACAGGTCCTGATAGACGCCGGTGATGCGTCACCCTGGTTGCGATTGCACGCGTGGTCCAGCTTCTAGTCGTGGACACGAAATTGCTCGGGGGTGGGTATATCGCAATTCTGTTCCGCCCGGGTGGTTGCGTCGACGCCGCTGTGTTGGATTGCTTCGGATTGTGGTGACCAGGTCGGGATACCGGCCTGGCGTGCATCGATGAACTCGTCCACCGTCGGGGGATCGGATGTCGGGATTCCAGCGTTGCGGTAGCATTCTGCCAGAGCTTCGAATTGCAGGTAGAGGACCGTGAGGTTGTCCGGGTTGTCTCCCGGCAGCAGGAACCCGGCACCGCGCAGCTCGGTCTCACACGCGGACACTCCGGCTTCGAAATCACTCCTTGCTACGTTCCGGTTGTCGTAGATGATGCCTCCGGAGGATTCGGTGACGTCGAGACCCCGGTCTTGGAGACACTCAACCAGGAGTGTGGTGGTTTCGGCGGGAGTGAGTGCGTAGCCGTCCTCGAAGACGACCCGTCCGCCGTCGCCGACAACGGATGACGATCCACCACGCAGCGCTATCGCGCCCGTCACGGCGAGAAAGGCGACGATGGTCACGGTCATCGTCGAGGCGACACGTGAGGCTAGGAGCCTACGTCTGCCGGCTCGGTGGACTCGTTGGAGATCACCTGACGTGGCCGGGAGGCTGTCCGCTTGTCGTTGCAGTTCTTGGGTTAGCTGCTCTTCAATAGTGTTCACGTCAGCTCCTTTCGTAACTTGGTGGTGGCTCTGTTGAGGCGGCTCTTGACGGTCCCTTTTGGTATCTGGAGGGTTTCGGCGATTTGGTCCTCGGTCCAATCCAGCAGATACCGCAGCACCACCACCGAGCGATGCTTGACGTCGAGATGCCTGAGCGCGTCATACAGATCAAGAGGTGGATCCTGGTCTGATCGTGGCTCGTCGGGTGGCCGCTCGGGATGTATCTCCCGGCGGGTCTTGCGGAGCTGAGAGACCGCCCAGTTGAGTCCAACGCGATAGACCCACCCGGCTTGGTTGTGATAGCCGCGTACGCTGCGCCAACGCCGATAGGCGCGGATCATCGCCTCGTCTACGGCCTCTGCGGCAAGGTCCGGATTCCGAAGTGTCACCGCCAAAGGCCGGTAAACCTCGTCCCAGCACGCCCGGTAGAACGAATCGAACTCGCTGTAACGCGTCTTCATCGGGCCCGATCCCTCAGCGCTCTTCTCGCATGTTGCTGTCTCATCCATCAACCCACGGACGCACCAGGCGGCCTCGAGGTTCCATCAACAGCGCAGACGGTCCGTTTCGTATCGTCCGGGTCGCGCCATGCAGCCGCCGTTCTTGCGTATCTCTGTACGCCACGGCGTACCTCGCTACGCACGAACGGTGGGGTGGCGTCACCTCAACTGTGGCCGGTGATCTCCGGCATGTCGCGGTAGGCGTTGAAATCGTGTTTGTAGGTGGCGGTATGGCGCTCGCCGTCGAAGCTGTGCCAGGCCACGGTCGCAGAGAACGGCTCCGGCAGTCCAGACCTGAACACGTTCGGTCCCGAGTCGAAGAAGACGCGAATCGCTTTCCCGGGTCGCAGGAGATGGAGGTGTTTCCAAAGCGGCAGATTGGTGATTGCTTTGCTGCCCCCGATACCGATCAGCTCTCGCGAGAACGAGACACCAACGTCGAATACCGGGTCGTTGCCGATGTTGATCAACACCAGCTCGAATGCCGCGTCGGTGTAGTCGAGATCGAGCAGGACCACGGGCGCTTGTGCGGGATGCTCGCCCACTATTCGAACTCGATGCCCTCGTGGCATATCTCGAGGGTCTCTATGGCGACCGCCGATCTGCCTGCGTCGACGTGGGGGCCCGACCAGCGGCACGGCCAGGCATTACGGAATGTGAATCTGGCCGCCGGCTGCCGGGTCTCGTCGAGGATCTTGACCGTCACCGACCGCCGCTCCATCTGTCCGTCCAGGACTGTCTTGTACCATCCCCACAATGATCTGTCACCGGTGAGCCCGCGCTTCAACACGAGGTTGGCGTACTTCTTCAAGCCCGGGAGCTTCCGCACGGTGAAGTCGTCACTGCCGTTGCGGTACTCGATGACGTCGACGCTGCTATCCAAACCCGACGCCTCGCTGAAGGCGGCTACATCCACACCGTCGATCTCCACCAGGAAGTTGAAAGCTCCGTACGGGTCCTCACGTCTGGCACTCCCCGCCATTGGCGGCCTCCCTTCTCGGCTCGGAACAACAACCCTACGTGACGATGAAGCCAGGTGGTTGTACACGATCCGTACAGGCACAACGTCACCCGCCGAGGTGGCCGGTGAGAACGTCGGCTTGATCACGAAGTTGACGGGCATGGTCACTTCGCCCGGCTCGCTCACATAGGTCGGCTGCCTGGTGGCGGTCAGAGATCTCCTGACGCACGATTTCGGCAACCTGTGTCTCACTCAGGGCCCGGCGGGGCACGTCACCGGCTCCGAGACCTACCGCCGCACCTGCGATCTCGCCGTCACCGATGATCGGCACGGGAGTCTCAGGAGTCGACACCGCTTCGGCGTTCTCGATGGCCGACAGTGCCGAGCGAAGCGCCGTGACTGTGGTGGTGTCGCGTCGCTTCATGGCGGTCGGCAACGCCGCTCGCATTTGATCGCGGATCCCGCTAGTTGGTTGAGCCATGGCCGACGGAGCCTAGCGCTGGATGCGGGTCGGTTGCCCCAACCTGGCAGGCGCTCCCGCTATCCAGCCCAAGCACTTGGAACGTTCCAATGCGGCGAGTTAGAATTGCCCGGACAAACGGAGGACTGTTTGGTCGCGACGTTGCCGCTCGTATGGTTTGAAAGAGAGATCCTGCCCGATTTGCGCGCCCGGGTTGCCGAGCGTGCCGCCATCCTCGGACCAGCATCGGCCACCCCCGACAACCCATATGAGGCACTCCCGTCCGCCGCAGGCGTCGTTGCTTCCCAACACGTATACGACGGTGCGCTGATGGATCTCGCCCCTGGTCTCAAAGTCATCGCCCGCACCGGGATCGGCTACGACAAGGTGGATGTTGCAGCCGCCACAGAGCGAGGAATCGCGGTCACCAACACGCCGGAAGGTCCCACCATCTCCACCGCAGAGCACGCCATCACGCTCATGATGATGATCGCCAAGAACGTCAAACGCTCCGAGAGTGAATTGCGGGGAGGCGGCTCGGATTTCTACACACACCACGTCGGAATCGAGCTTGCCGGGTTGACGCTGGGTCTGGTCGGCTACGGCAGGATTGCCCGGCGGGTCGCAGAAATCGCTTCTGGCCTCGGCATGAACATCGCTGCCAACGACCCTTACCTCGATCCCGACCGGTTCGATGGGGCAACCCGCAGTGACACCGTCGAGGAGCTTGCCGGAATCTCAGATGTGCTGTCGCTGCACATCCCACTCACCGAGGCGAGTGTAGGGCTGGTTGGCCATGACCTGCTTGCCGCGATGAAGCCCGGTGCCATTCTCATCAACACGGCGCGTGGGGGATTGGTGGATGCGGAAGCGTTGGAAGCGGCTCTCGACTCCGGCCACCTCTTTGGCGCAGGGCTCGACGTCACCGACCCAGAGCCGCTGCCCCCCGACCATCCGTTGCTGCGCCGGCTCGATGTCGTCGTCACCGCACACGTGGCCGCGGGAACGGCGGGGGCTAAGCGGCGCATCTTCAACTCAGCTTTCGACCAGGTCGTCCAAGTTGTGAACGGACAGAAACCACCACATCTCGTCAACCCCGAGGTGTGGGCTAGATAGGAGAAACAGTGAGTAAGACCATCGGTGTCGGGGTTATCGGGTTCGGATGGATGGGGCAGTCGCACAGCCGCGCCTACCGCAACATCCCCGTGTACTTCCCGGAGCGAGGGCTCGTCCCCAAGCTCGTTGCCATCGCCGACAACGTCCCGGAACGGGTCGATCTGGCCATCAACAACTTCGGGTTCGAGTCCGGAACCGCCGATTGGCATGACCTGTTGGAACGGGACGACATCGATGTCATCGACATCACCGCTCCTACCCGGATGCATGAAGAGCTTGCGGTCGCCGCCGCAGCCGCGGGCAAGCACATCACGTGTGAGAAGCCCGTCGGGATCTCTCCTCAGGCCACGGCCGTCATCGAGAAAGCGGCGCGGGACGCCGGAGTTGTCACCGGGTGCGGCTACAACTACCGCCAGACACCGCTCGTGCAATACACCCGCCGGCTCATCGACGAGGGCAGGCTCGGCGAGCTGACTCACTATCGGGGCCGTTTCTTTTCGATGTATGGGCGTGATCGGCTCGGCCTCCTTTCGTGGCGCTTCAAGCAGGAGGAGGCCGGATACGGGGTGCTGGCAGACATCATGTCCCACGCCCTCGACATGGCCCACTACATCAGCGGGCCGATCAAGAGAGTCGTGGCCACCAAGGAGATCTTCGTCAAGCAGCGCCCCCTGCCGACACCGGGCAAAGGCACCCACTACGACCGTGGCAAGCCGGGCGACCCGACGGGGGAGGTCACCAACGAAGACTACGTCGGTGCTCTGGTCGAGTTCGAGAACGGAGCCCGTGGCACGCTCGAAGCAGACCGATCGATCTTCGGACCGCAGAGTCAGATGAGTTTCGAGGTCAACGGAGCCAAGGGTGCCGCGATGTGGGACCACGAGAAGCTCAACCAACTCCAGCTTTATCTCCCCGAGGAGCAGCCGGCGGACGGCTTCATCGAGGTCTTGTCCGGCGACCAATTCCCTCATCACGGCAACTTCGTCCCCGGTGGTGGCAACTCCATCGGCTACGAGGACTTGAAGGTGATCGAGGCACTTCAGTTCATGACGGCCGTAGCCGTCGGTGGCACCAACTTTCCCAACTTCAACGACGCGCTCAACGTAGCCTCAGTGATGGCCGCCATGATCCGGTCCTTCGAGTCCGGGAAGTGGGAGGACGTCGTCAGCTTGCGGATCGACTGAGGAAGCACATGCTCACAACCAATACAACCAAGAAGAAGCTCCACAACGGAGAGGCCGTCTACGGCCTGTTCTTCCGATACGCCGAGCCGTCGCTGGCCGAGCACGTCGCCATGCAGGGCTGGGACTTCATCATCTTCGACGGGGAGCACGGCTCGCTCGAAGCGCGTGACATCGAGGGGCTCTCCCGTGCCGCCGAGCTACACGGAGTGACCCCGATAGCCCGTGTCACCACCAACGAGCCATCCACGATCCTGCGCTTCCTCGATGCCGGGGCGCACGGCGTCCAGGTGCCATGGGTGAACACGGCAGAAGCCGTCGAGCAGGTAGTCCGCGCCGCAAAGTACGGGCCGCGCGGGCTCCGCGGTCTGGCGGGTAGCAGGCAGGGTGGCTGGGGCAACACCGAATCGCTGGCCGACTTCACAGCCCGCGCCAACCGGGAGACGATGGTGGTCATTCACATCGAAACCACGGATGCGGTAGCCGCAGTGGAGGACTACACGACGATCGACGGTGTAGACGTGCTGTTCATCGGTCCCACCGATCTCTCCCACTCACTGGGTCATCCCGGCGACCCGGGCCATCCCGAGGTGAAGGAGGCCATGGACCGGGTGGCGGATGTGGTGACGAAGTCGGACAAGACCCTTGGCATCTATGCGGGAACGCCTGAGTTCGCTGCCGAGTGGTACGACAAGGGCGCCCGCTATTTCACGTCGGGTGTCGAAGGATTCATCAAGCAAGGAATGCAAGCCTATTTGTCCGCGGTGCGCGGCTGAGGAGGAGAACTCGTGGAAACAATACGTTTGACCACTGCCCAGGCCATCGTCAAGTGGCTGCTGGCGCAGCGAACCATTGTCGATGGCGAAGAGGTCTGTGTCTTCGCCGGTCTCTTCGGCATCTTTGGTCACGGCAATGTGACCTGTCTGGCTGAGGCTCTCGAGCCCGTACAGGAACAGTTGCCCACCTACCGCGGCCACAACGAGCAGTCCATGGCTCTCGCCGCCGTTGCCTATGGCAAGGCGATGCGGGGACGGCGGATCATGATTGCCAGCTCCTCGATCGGGCCGGGAAGCACCAATATGGTCACGGCGGCCGCGGCTGCACACGCCAACCGTATCCCCGTGTTGCTCTTCTCCGGCGACACCTTTCAGCACCGCATCGTCGATCCTGTCCTGCAGCAGGTCGAGAATTTCGAAGACCCGACCGTCACCGCGGCGGACGCTTTCAAGCCGGTAACTCGCTATTGGGATCGGATCAGCCGTCCCGAGCAGGTCATCCAGTCGTTCCCGCAGGCACTTGCGGTGATGCTCGACCCGGCAACTCGCGGTCCGGTGTTCTTTGCCCTGCCTCAGGACATCCAGGCCGAGGCATACGACTACCCGGCGAAGTTCTTCGAGAAGAAGACTCACTACGTCCGGCGGCCGGGGCCCGATCCGCGGGATATCGCAGCCGCGGCCGATCTGTTGATGAAGGCAGACAAGCCGATGATCATCGCCGGTGGTGGCGTTCACTATTCGGACGCTGTTGCCGAGCTCACCGATTTTGCAGTCAGACGGGGAATCCCTGTCGTCGAGACGGTTGCCGGGAAGGCGGCGTTCGTCCACGACCACCCCAACTATGCGGGCCCGATCGGAGTCACCGGATCCGAAGCTGCCAATGCGGTCGCCGAGGATGCAGATGTGGTGCTCGCCGTCGGCACCCGGCTCCAGGACTTCACCACCGGTTCGTGGACGGTGTTCAAGAACCCCGACACCAGGTTCGTTGCCATCAACACCACACGGTGGGATGCGTACAAGCAACAGTCACTGCCGGTGATCGGCGATGCCAGGGCCGGTATCGAAGCCCTCGACGCCGCTATCGGCGACTACAAGGCACCCGGGGACTGGCTGGCGTTTGCCCAGGATCGCATCGCCGAATGGCACGACTACCTCGACTCGTGGAAGAGCAAGCCCCAGGATGGCAAGCCTGCATATGCCCAGGTGATCCAGGTCATCAATGAAGTCTGTGACGAAGACGACTACTGCCTGTCGGCGGCCGGCGGTCTCCCCGGCGAGCTCGTGATGGGATGGCGGTCGAGGTCGGTCGGCTCGTTCGATTCCGAATACGGCTACTCGACCATGGGCTACGAAATCGCAGGCGCCTGGGGTGCCAAGATCGCCAGGGGCGAAGGCGACGTCATTGCCTGGACCGGGGACGGCTCGTATCTGATGATGAACTCGGACATCTACTCCACGGTGATGACGGGCGACAAGGTCATCTTCATGGTGTGCGATAACGGCGGATTTGCCGTTATCAATCGGTTGCAGATGAATGTCGGCGGTGCCGAGTTCAACTGTCTGCTCCGGGACACCAAGCAGGTGCGGTACGTGCAGATCGACTTCGTCAAGCACGCCGAGTCGATGGGCGCCATTGCCGAGAAGGTCGAGAAGCTCGAAGACCTGCCTGCTGCATTCGCCAGGGCCAAGGCTGCCGATCGCAGCTACGTGATCGTCGTCGATATCGACGAGTACACGTGGACCGAAGGCGGAGCATGGTGGGAAGTCGGTATCCCCGAGGTCAGCGATCGGGAACAGGTGCGAGTGGCCCGGGCCGAGCTCGATGCCGAGAAGAAGCACCAGCGAGTAGGCGTGTAGTGGCCGCTGAGCTGGAGGGCAAGGTTGCGTTGTTGACCGGCGCCGGCTCCTACGTCGGCGCCGCCATCGCCGCCAGGCTCGTCGAAGCGGGAGCCAGGGTTGTCCTCGGTGGCCGAAGCGAGCAGAACGGCGCTGAGGCGGTTGCCCCGCTGGGCGATGCGGCCGTCTTCGTTCGCTCGGACGTCACCAGCGACGATGACCTCGACGAAATGGTCGACACGGCCGTTACCCGTTTTGGCGGCATTGACCACGTGGTCACCGCCGCGGCCGTCTTCGACTGTGGCATGTTGGAGACGACCAGGGAGAACTGGCGGCGCTCGTTCGATGTCAACGTCATCGGCAATGCCATGTTGATTGAGAAGGCGATCCCCCACATGCGCAAGCGTGGCGGCGGATCGGTTGTCATCGTCGGGTCGATCTCCGGCAAACACTCGCAGCCGAATCGGATTGTCTATCCGACAACGAAGGCGGCGTTGCTGGGTCTGACCAGGAACATGGCGCACGCTCTTGCCCCGGATAACATCCGGGTGAACCTGATCACCCTCGGCTGGACCTGGAGCAGGAACATCGAGCAGCGTCGTGGCACCCGCGAAGCAGCCGATGCGTTCGCTGCCGAGTTCCAGCTGATGGGCCGCATGGTGGATCCGGAGGAAGCGGGCGACGTAGTCGTCTTCCTGTGCTCGGATCGATCGTCGGCAATGACCGGTGCAGACATGGCCGTGGACTGTGGCTACGACTCGGTCGGGCCCGAAGCGATGGGCCAGGCGTTCGAGAAGTATCCCTACACCGGAGCGTGATCTGTTCTGGCGCTGATTCTGGCCATATATGGCCAGAATTAGCGCCAGAACGGGATAGGAGACATGAATGAGTGAGTCGATGTTCGATCTGGCGGTTTGTAGTGAGATGGTCTTTCTCGATCGCCCTATCGAAGAGAGGATCCGCCGGCTCGACGAGCTCGGATTCCTGGTCGAGATCTGGGACTGGACGGTCAAGGACATTGCCGCGCTGAAGGCAACCGGGGCGACGTTCTCTTCGATGACCGGATACATAAGGGGGACCCTGGCCGACGACGACGGCGCCGATGAGCTGTTGCGTACCGCGGCGGAATCGATCCCTGTGGCGGCTGAGCTGGAATGCCCCCGACTCAACCTGCACGGGACCGGACTCGGTGAGGGTGGCCTCCCGGTGCAGCCCACCGACATCGTTAGCGGAGAGATGTGGCTGAAGGCTCGGGACACTCTGGGCAGGATCGCAGAGCTCGGGGAGCGGGAGGGCGTCACGTTCTGTCTCGAGAACCTCAATCTTGCCGTCGACCACCCCGGGGTTCCTTTCGCCAAAGCTGCAGACACCATCGCTCTGGTGTCGGCGGTCGACTCGCCTGCACTCCGGCTCAACCTGGATCTCTATCACGCCCAGATCGGTGAAGGGAACCTCATCGACCTGGTGCGTGGCTGTGTCGATCTGATCGGCGAGGTGCAGGTGGCCGACGTCCCCGGTCGGTGTGAGCCCGGCACCGGCGAGATCAACTACCCGGGCGTTGCCGCAGCCATGTACGACGCGGGCTACCGCGGTGTCGTCGCCATGGAGGCGTGGGCATCCGCCGATTCCGAGGTTGCTGTGGAACGCTTCCGCGAGGCCTTCAGCCGGTAGCATCGCCGGTATGGAGATTGGGTGGCTGACGGCGTTCATCGACATGCCCGCGTCCGGGTTCGACGCCGGGATCCGGTTCTGGGTTGACGTCACCGGCTCGGAGTTGTCTCCGTTTCGCGGCTCTCACGACGAGTTCGCCACGCTTCTCCCACCGGACGGTGACCCCTACCTTCGGGTGCAACGCATCGGGACCGGGACCGCCCGCGTCCACCTGGATCTGCACGTGGCGTCGATACCGGCGGCACTAGAGCGTGCGTTGCAGTTCGGGGCCACGCTCGTCGCCGCCTCCGGACACGCGGTCATGTCGTCGCCTGCGGGTCTGGCCTTCTGCCTCGTTACCCATCGTGGTGAGTCGACGCGGGCCATGCCACGGCCGGATCCGCCCCACCTTCTCGATCAATTGAGTATTGATGTTCCCCAGGCTCGGTTCGGGAGTGAGTGTCGGTTCTGGGGTGATCTCACCGGTTGGGAGGTGCGCCCGGGGTCGCTCGATGAATTCGCCTCCTTGACCGGACCAGCCGGGATTCCGTACCGGGTCTTGTTGCAGCGACTCGGAGCGGACGATCCGGGCACCATCGCGCGGGCTCATCTCGACATCGCATGCGGCGATCGTATCGACGAAGTCGCCGGGTTGCATGAGCAACTTGGCGCCGTCAGACTGGGTCGCAGGAAGCATTGGGTCACTATGGAGGACCCGGTGGGTCTTCCATACTGTCTGACCCCGCGCGATCCGCGGACGGGACGGGTGCCCGGCTGATCACTGTTGGAGCCACGAGTCGACGCAAGTCCCCTCTTGATAGTGGAAGCATCTGTTTCGCTCCCAACTCCGAACCTCTTATGGCCTAAGGTCCTGTCTTGCTCTAGCTCAAACGGCTCCCAACATGCGCGCTTTGCTCCTAATTCACCTTGTCATCGCCCTGTGCCTGACGGTGTTCCGTCGTCCCTTGGGGCGATGGGCGTTCCTGCTGGGCGCAGTAGGCCCGATGGCCGTTCTGTATTGGGCGGCTGCCAACGCTCGTGGCATCGTCGGTGGAACCCCTATCGAGGAATCGGTCTCATGGGTCCCGAGCCTCGATCTGGCTCTCAGTCTTCGAGTCGACGGGTACTCATTGGTCTTCTTGCTCGTGGTCGCCGGCGCAGGGTTGCCGATCTTCCTCTATTCGAATCACTATTTCTCCCGGTCGTCACGGGCGACAACGTTCGCCGCCACCATGACCCTGTTTGCCGGTGCGATGGTTGGTTTGGTTGGATCCGACCATCTGCTCTCCCTCTTCGTTTTCTGGGAGCTGACCACGATCGCCTCGTACCTCCTCATCGGCTTTGACGATCAGAAGGCGGCCGCCAGATCGGCTGCTCTCCACGCCGCACTGGTAACCGGTGCCGGTGGGCTGGCGATGCTTGGCGGATTGGTGCTGTTGGCCGGGCAAGCAGGCACCTATTCCCTTGCGGAGATCGTCAGTAGCCCGCCGGCTCAGTCCGGAGCCGTCACGGTGGCGTGGGCGCTGATCCTGCTCGGTGCCGTGACCAAATCGGCCCAGTTCCCCTTCCATGCATGGCTTCCCGGTGCCATGGCCGCGCCCACCCCTGCCAGCGCCTTCCTGCACTCGGCCACCATGGTCAAGGCCGGGATCTTCCTCGTAGGCCGGCTCGGCGGAGCGGCTTCGGCTACGACGGATTGGTGGCTGCCGGCAGTGCTCGCAATCGGCTTCACGACGATGGTGCTCGGAGGGTGGCGCGCCCTACGGCAAACCGATCTAAAGCTGCTCCTTGCCTTCGGTACGCTTTCCCAGCTTGGGTTCATCTTTCTGCTGGTGGGCTCAGGGATCCCTGAGATGGTGTTTGGTGGCCTTGCGATTCTCGTCGGTCATGCCCTCTTCAAAGCGACCTTGTTCCTCGTGGTCGGAACCATCGACCATGAGGTGGGCACTCGTGACCTGCGCCGTCTCTCCGGCCTGTGGAAATCGATGCCGATTCTCTTTGTGATTGCGCTGGCGGCTTCGCTGTCAATGGCCGCATTGCCACTGACGCTTGGATTCGCCGCCAAGGAGGTGGCGTTCGATGGTCTACTGAAACAGAACATGCCTCTGATTGCGGCTGCGGCTGTCGCTTCCGTACTTACCGTTGCCTACACCGCACGTTTCCTGAACGGAGCATTTGGGAGGCATCACGAGAACGCTGAGCCTGCCCTCGCCAACGGCGCCACACCACGCAACATGTTGTCGTGGGCTCCCGCCTCACTGGCGGCGGCATCCTTGCTCCTGGGGCTGATGCCGGGCACGCTCTTTGGGATTATCGATGAAGCGACCCGATCCGTGACCGGTGTGCTCGGTGCGGGAAAGCTGGCACTGTGGCCGGGGTGGGTTCCCGCTCTCGGCTGGTCGATGGCGTCGCTCACGGTCGGCGGGTTCCTGGCATGGAGATCCGCCATCGTCGATAGAGCCACGGCGGTGGTTGGCGCCGCTGCCAGACGCTTCCCGACCGCCGAGGGCACCTACCGGCGCTCGATCCCGGCAATGGTCACGTTTGCCGACAAGTCGAGCGGCATCCTCCAGAACGGATCCCTGCCCACCTACCTGGGCACGATTCTGTTGGTTGCTATTGGGGCTCCGACGGTTGCGGTCCTGGCCAATCAACCCCAATTCGAGATACCTCGAGCCGGAAGCCTTCTCGAGTGGCTCTTGGGATTGTTGATCGTCGGGTTTGCCGTCTCCCTGGCTTTCATTCGTCGTCGGTTTGCGGTTGTGATCCTGCTCGGGGGTGTCGGGTATGGGATCGCCGGGCTCTATTCGGTGCTGGGTGGCCCCGACCTGACGCTCACTCAACTCCTCGTCGAGACGCTCACCATTGCCCTCTTTGCATTTGTGCTCCGACAACTACCCGCCGTCTTCGCAAAACCGGCGACGGCACGGTTGCCACGACTTGGTGTGGCCATGCTCGTCGGCGCTTTCATCTTTGGTGCCGGCCTTCTGGTCAATGCCGCCAGGACATCGGAGACCGTCTCCACAACGTATCTGGCAAACGCCCTCCCTGAAGCCGGTGGCAGCAACGTGGTCAACGTCATCCTCGTTGACTTCAGAGGCTTTGACACGCTGGGTGAGATCACAGTGCTGGTGGCGGCGACACTGGGTGTTGCCGGGCTCGTGCTGCCCGTCATCCGGGCGAGGAGGCAGGCATGAATCCGCACCGTCCGTCCGGAATCCTCGAAGCCGGGGTCCTTGCCGTTACCGGCCCGCTGCTGGTGTTCTCGATCTATCTGCTATTCGCCGGCCACAACCAGCCGGGTGGCGGGTTCGCAGGCGGCCTGGTTGCCGGTGTCGCAGTTCTTCTCGTCTGGTCGGCAGGCGGCTTGGAGACGGTGCGACGAGTCTTGCCTGTGCGTTCGAGCGCTCTGCTCGGCATTGGCTTGCTGATCGCGGCAGCCACCGGCTTCGCTTCGCTCCTGCCGGGTTTCGGTTTCCTCGAGTCCGGATATGTCGAGTTCACCGTCCCCGCCTTTGGCAAGGTCAAGCTCGTATCGGCGCTCTTCTTCGACATCGGCGTGTACCTGGTCGTTGTCGGGATGGCACTCGGTCTGGTCCGGTCGCTTGGCAACGAGGGAAAAGTCGAGGACTCAGGAACATGAGCTTGGTAACCCTCGCGGTCGCTGCCGTTCTGTTTGCAGTCGGCACCTACTTGATCCTGCAGCGCATGTTGTCGCGGGTCATCATCGGGCTCGGCCTGCTCTCCCACGGCGCCAACCTGCTCATCATGCTCGCCGGGTCGGGCCCGGCGTCGCCTCCGGTGTTGGGGGTCGGATCCTCATCCGGTTCCATCGCCGACCCGCTGCCGCAGGCGATGGTGCTGACCGCGATCGTCATCACGTTCGGGATCACAGCATTCCTGCTGGCGTTGGCGCTGCGCAGCTATTTGCTGACGGGCAGCGATGCGGTTGAGGACGACATCGAAGATCGGAGGGTGCGCCGCGCTCACAGGCCGGATGGGGATGAGTCGGCGGAAGCTTCCGCGGGAGCGACCTCATGAGTTGGTTGCTTCCAGCAGTAGTTGCCATCCCGGTGCTTGGAGCCGGTCTCACCGTTCTGGTCGGGCGGCGTCTGCTGCTACAACGACTGATCACCGTCGCCAGTGTCGGGTTCGTGTTGGTGGCCGCGGTGTTGCTGCTGATCTCTGCCGACTCCGGGTCTCCCCAGGTGGCGCAGATCGGTGGCTGGACGGCGCCGGCAGGGATCACACTCGTCGCCGACCGATTTGCGGCCATCGTGCTCACGGTGTCGGCTGCCATGCTTGTCGTCGTCCTCGTATACGCAATGTCGCAGCTGGGGAGAGACGCTCTTGACTGGTGGTTTCATGCCAAGTACCTCGTGCTCACGGCGGGTGTGGCGCTGTCGTTGGTCACGGGCGACTTGTTCAATCTCTTTGTCGGCTTTGAGATCATGCTCATCGCCAGCTACGTGCTGTTGACGGTCAGGGCGCAGCAGGACGAGGTCAGGGCGACCATGAGCTACGTCGTCATCAACCTGGTGGCATCGTCGTTGTTCCTGGTCGCCATTGCCTTCGTCTACACCACTACTGGAACCCTCAACCTTGCCGATCTGTCTCGCGAGTTAGCCGCCGTCGACCCTGCGATTCGCTCGGGCCTCGGTCTGCTGATGCTGGTGGTCTTTGGCATCAAGGCTGCGATCTTCCCGCTCTTCATGTGGCTACCCGACTCCTATCCAACGGCGCCGACGCCGGTCACTGCTGTGTTCGCCGGTCTGCTGACCAAGGTCGGTGTATTCGTGATTATCCGGACTCAGACACTCCTCTTCAGTCAAGAAGGCCCATCAGATCTGCTGCTGTTTGTAGCGGGTGCAACGATGGTGGTGGGTGTGCTTGGGGCTATCGCACAGAACGACATCAAGCGCATTCTCAGTTTCCATATCGTCAGCCAGATCGGCTACATGATCATGGGCCTTGGCTTTCTCTCGATTGCAGGTTTGGCAGCGGCGATTCTCTACATCACCCATCACATAGTGGTGAAGACCGGGCTGTTTCTCGTCGGAGGTTTGGTCGAGGCCGAGCACGGCACCGGGGCGCTCGACCGTATTGGAGGGGTGCTGCACCGGAGGCCGGTGATTGCAGCGATGTTTCTGCCTCTCGCCTTGAGCCTTGCCGGGATTCCTCCGTTTTCCGGGTTCGTCGCCAAGCTGTCGCTGCTCCAGGAAGGGATTGCGCTGGACCGGTGGCTTATCGTTGCGGTGAGTCTCGCAGTCGGCCTGCTGACCCTGTTCTCGATGACGAAGATCTGGGGTGGAGTGTTCTGGGGTGAGCGTACCGAGGCTCAGGGTCACGCCTCCGGCGGCATGGTGGGTGCAACCGCGCTGGTCGTCGCCCTGAGTGTTTCGGTCGCTCTCTTCGCCGGTCCAATCGCCGGGCTTGCGGAGCGCGCTGCTTCAGATCTCCTCGACCCGGCGATCTACAGCGGTCTGGTACTGGGGGGTCGTTGATGGACACGGTGATAACACTCGTCCAGATACTGCTCGCTACAGCGGGGCTACTTGCGTTGTTCCGTGCGGTTCGTGGACCCAACCTCGTGGATCGGATTGTTGCACTCGACCTCGTTGTGTTGTTGCTTGCGGGGGGTATCGCTGCGCATGGAGCACGCACCGGTTCTCAGCTGTATGCCCCGGTTCTGGTGGTCGTCGCCCTTGTTGCGTTTGCGGGGACGGTCCTTGTCGCCAGGTTCATCGAGTGGAGGGACGTGCCATGAGCATCGTCGAGATTCTCGGGGCGAGCTTGATGCTTGTTGGTGCTGCGCTGTCCTTCCTGGCCGTGTTGGGCGTTGTCGATTTTCCTACCTCCCTGGCCCGCATGCACGCCGCCACTAAGTCGGCGTCGCTCGGGCTGGGTCTGCTCGCCCTTGGCGCCGGCCTGGCGGCCGGGTCGCCGGGCTTGATCGGCATTGGTGCCCTGGTCGCCGTCTTCCTATTCATGACCGCTCCCATATCGGGTCACATGCTGGGTAGGTCCGTCTATGCCGCCGGGCAGGTGACCGGCCTGGTCCATGATGACCTCGCCGCCGGCCCCGGTGACTCCCTGCGGATTGCGCCGGGGGGGAGGCCAGGGGTCTCGATTCGTCGCCTGGTCTTGTTGGCAGTGGTCTGGGTGCTTCTCTGGCGTGACTCGAGCCCGGGCGTATGGTTGGCGGGCTTTGGGATTGCATCCGTCGTCGAATCGATTCGGCGCTTTTCGGGGTTGCCGGCGAGGGTTACCTTTCGCGGTCTCGCCTCCTTCTTGTCTCACTACGTGTGGACGGTGCTTGTGTCGAATATCCGGGTTGCCCGGGAGGTCGTGACACCGAACAATGATCAGATCAGGGAAGCAATCGTTGCCGTCCCGTTGCGCACCGACTCAATCGCAGCAGCGCTGTTGATTGCCAACGCGATCAGCTACGCGCCCGGCTCACTCACTATCGAACTGACGCAGGATCCGCTTGTCCTCTATGTGCACGTATTGCACTTCGAGTCGGTCGCTGCGGTCCGTCGAGACGTGGCGCGACTCGAGGAGCGTGTGGTCGCAGCAGTTGCCGGTCAGGCGGTGCCAATGCGGTAGACCCGTGGTGCTACGGGTACTGGCGTTGCACCTGGTTGACCGGGTCGATCAACGAGGCGGTGACCTCCCGGTCCCCAAGTGGCCCGGTGAGGGTGAGTCGCAACCCGTACGCGACCTCCATGGCAGCACAATGCTCAACGGGGTTGGGGCCGGGAGTGACGTCAATGTGAATGGTGGCGTCGTTTGCGGTGACCCGGGAAACGGGTGAATCCTGGCAAACCAACCCACCCCAGCTGACAACAAGCCCGGTTGAGTCAGGAGTGGTCGTATCTACGCCGAAGTCTCCCGTGTAGCGGCCCGGTCGCTTCAGGAAATCGTCACTCTCGTCTGGGTATCCGATGTACTCCCAGCCGGCAACCAGACCCGATTTGTCGATGACGGTCGGACCGGAAACCCCCTCCGCCCAGCCGGGGGTTGTAATCGAATCGCCGCCGCACGAAGACAACACCATGGCGAGGGCAACAGCGACCAAGAGCCTCCGGGTCATCTGGCAATCTTACGGTCGTCCCGAATCTACGACACTGAGGCTGACGGTTGGAACGTTCCACCGTTCGATATACTGCTTGAGCTGTGCCACTTCTGGAGGGACCATGGGCCGATTCGAGAACAAGGTCGCTTTGATCACAGGGAGTACGCAGGGGGTCGGCGAGGCGGTGGCGCGTAGGTTTGCCGCTGAGGGTGCCGCGGGAATCGTCGTCTGTGGCCGCAACCGACAGCGCGGTGAAGCCGTGGCCGCAGATCTGGTTGCAGCGGGTATCGATGCGCTCTTCGTCCCCGTCGAACTCGGTGATGCCGGAAGCTGCTCCGCCTTGCTCAACGCGACCGACGAGAGATTTGGTCGCCTCGACGTCCTGGTCAACGCCGCAGCACTCACCCTGCGTGGCTCGATTTACGACACGTCGGTCGATCTCTGGGACACCATGATGGGTGTCAACCTGCGAGCCCCGTTTCTCCTCATGCAAGGGGCCATCGAGATCATGCGTCGTGAGGGAAACGGTGGGTCGATTGTCAACGTTGGGTCGATTGTCTCGCACGGTGGCCCTCCCAACCTGATGCCATACTCGGTTTCGAAGGCCGGTCTTGCGGCGATGACCAGGAACATTGCGTACTCGGTCGCCTGGGACCACATCCGGGTCAACTGCATCAACCCCGGCTGGATGGACACCCCGGGAGAGGACGACACCCAGCGGCGCTTCGAAGGCGGTGGGGACGACTGGCTAGAGAAGGCCGAGGCATCCATGCCGTCAGGCCAACTCATCAAGACCTACGAGATCGCTGCGGCGATTGCCTTTATCGCCTCGGATGAGTCCGGAGTGATGAATGGTTCGGTGGTCGACTACGACCAATCCATCGTCGGTGCGGGCGACTCTCCCGTACCCGGGCGTGAGGACACACCTTGACCTACGACCTCATCACCGTCGGCCGCGTGAATATGGACCTGTTCTCCAGGGACATCGGGTTCGAGTTCGCCGATATCACTGGTTTTGACGCCGCGGTCGGAGGCAGCCCTACCAACATCGCCATCGGGACTAGCCGGCTCGGTCTTTCCACAGTCGCATTCACCGCCGTCGGCGACGACACGGTCGGTGACTTCGTTATGCGGTACCTTCGGGACCAGGGTGTTGTGACCGACTTCATCGCAACCAAGAAGGGCAAGCGCACTTCCTTGGCCCTGGTCGGGGTGCAACCTCCGGACAAGTTCCCTCTCACTTTCTATCGCGACGACCCTGCCGACATCTATCTGACCATCGATGATGCAGCGGGGCTTCCCTTCGCCGATACGGACGCCGTGCTGTTGTCGGGCAACGCCTTCAGCCGGGGCACCTGTGCCGATGCGGCGCGCCGTGTTGCCGAGACCGCGGCGCACCATGAGTTGATCACCTACATGGACCTGGATTTACGACCATCGGATTGGTCGCACCCGCATGCTTTCGGAATGACCGTCCGCCCGGTCCTCCCGTGGGTTGACGTGCTGATCGGCACGGAGGAGGAGTTCTTTGCACTCCTCGCCCCGGACCCCGGGCCGGTTGCCACCGGTGCGCCGCTGACCAGCGTCGATCGGGATGTGCTCGAGAAGCTCATATCCGTGCTGCTCGAGACGCAAACCGTGGGAACAGTTGTAGTGAAGCGTGGTGCCGCGGGAGCGACCCTTCTCACCACCGGGGGGAGAGTCGAAGTTCCCGGCTTCAGAGTCGAGCCGGTGAACACGGTCGGTGCCGGTGATGCGTTTGCCTCCGGCCTCATCGCCAGACACGCCACTGGGGACGACTGGTACGACGCATGCCGGTTCGCCAACGCCTGCGGGGCGATCGTGGTCACGAGACACGGATGCTCGGTGGCTTTCCCGACGATTGGCGAAGTCGCGGAGTTCGTCGAGTCGGCGGGAGGCTGGTAATGGTTCATCACCTCGCCTCGAGGTCCGGGACGGGCTCGTTGCTAGAAGTCACTCCCGAGCTGGCGGGTTGGCGGGTGCTCGACTTCGCGGTCATCTCCCTGGCCGCCGGCGACACGTGGAGCGTGGACACGGGAGACCGGGAAGTAGCAATAGTCCCTCAACAGGGAGCATTCACCGTCTTTGCGGGCGGCGAGATGTATGAGTTGGGACGGTCGAGCGTCTTCACCGAGATGGCTCCGGTCCTCTACCTTCCCCCCGGGTCTGCGGTCACCGCCAGAACACCCGATCACGCCGAGTTCGCCGTCGGCGGCGCACCGGCCGAAGGCGTCTACCCGCTCCGCCTCATCACTCCGGATGAGATGAAGACCGAAGTACGCGGTGGTGGCGGCGCCACCCGTCAGGTGAATCACATCCTGGCGCACCCGCTCCCGGCCGAGCGACTCATCCTCTATGAGGTGTATGTGCCGCGGGGCAAGTGGTCGGGATGGCCGCCACACTGTCACGACGGCTACGAGGGGTCACCCTATCTGGAAGAGACCTACTACTTCCGGTTTGATCCTCCCGACGGATGGGGGATGCACCGCAATTACCGGGTCGACACCGATTTCAACGAAACGTTTGCGGTAGCCGACAAGGACGTGGTGATGGTCACCGAGGGCTTCCACTCCAGCGTGGCCTGCGCCGGCAGCCACATGTACTTCCTCAACTATCTGGCAGGTGACCCGGTGGGGGACGAGCGGGCCATCCCTCCGTTCTTCCAACCCGAGTACCGATGGATAGACGGGAACTGGGATCAGGATGCAATGGAGCTACCGGCAGTGAGACCCCCTGGAGAGGTGGGCGGGCCATGACTCTCCCATCGATTACACCGGGCAAGATCAGAGGGTTGTCGGCGACGTCGTCGTCGCAGGGTATCTTCCACGTGCTGGCCGTTGATCATCGTGATTCTCTGCGCGTCGTCATCGACCCCGGAAGTCCCGACTCCATCCCGGCGGCCGCGCTCACCGCGGTCAAGCTCGATTTGATCCGCGAGATCGGGGAGGCCGCCACCGCGGTCATGCTCGACCCCGAGTACAGCATTGCGCAGGCGATCACGACCCGGTCTCTGTCCGGGCGAGTGGGCTTCATAGCGGCGCTGGAGGCGCAGGGATACCTCGGCGATCCTGCGGCAGTCCAAACCTTCCTACTGGACGACTGGTCCGTGGAGAAGGCGAAGCGGACGGGCGCAGACGCCGTCAAGCTGCTGGTCCTCTATCGACCGGACGCCGGGGCGATCACCGAGAATCAGGACGAGGTGATTGAGCAAGTCATCGAGGCCTGTGCCCGGCACGACATCGCGATCTTCCTGGAGCCACTCGCATACCCTCTCGCGGCGGACGGCGAGGACGACACAGTCGCTTCGGTCCAGAGACGTCGCCGTGTCGTGATAGACAGCGTCCGCAGGCTGGGGGCGCTCGGTCCCGATGTGCTCAAGATTCAGTTTCCGGTGGATACTCAACGCCAGCAGGATCGAGCGGTCTGGCGGGATGCGTGCGCCGAGCTAGACGATGTCGCACCGGTGCCGTGGGTTCTGCTATCTGCGGGCGACCCCTATGAGCTCTTTCGCGATCAGGTGCAGATCGCGTGTCAGTCGGGTGCGTCGGGTTTCCTCGCAGGCCGCGCCCTGTGGGGAGACTACGTCCTGGCAGAACCGGCTGATCGGGCTCATCTCATGGAGCAGAACGTTCTCCCACGATTCGCCGAGCTGGCGGAGCTTGCTTCCGAGCACGGGCGGGACTGGGCGAGCCGGTATCAGATGCCGGACCCGGACGAGCGGTGGTTCATGACCTATTGATCCGGGCAGCTGCAAACAGCCGTTCCATGATTCGCGTGTTGTGAATCGTCTCTTGAATCGGGTGAGGCGACGGTTCTCCCCTAAGGATGGCTCTGCTCAGTGCGGTTGCCTGTAGCGCGTACTGGTTGGCGGCTGGGATCAGAATCGTCTCGACACGTGATGCGTGCGGGTGATGATCGCCGCCTGTTCCGATGCTGATGGTGGTCTCGAAGTCGGCAGGGCAGTTGAATGGATCAGCGATGGAGATCCAGCCATCGGTGCCGTGCATCGTCACTGAATGACGCGGTTCTTGTTCCATCGAGCACGTGAACGTCCCTGTGGCCGCTCCGTAGTCGAGAATCCCGCTGAAGGTCAAGTCGACTCCGGTGGCGGGGTTGAGCCGTGCCGTCGCCAACACATGCTCGGGATGATCGCCGAGGAAGGTGCGGATCACATCAACGGCGTAGCAACCGACGTCGTACAGCGCTCCGCCTCCAGAACGCTCGGTATGACGGAAGTCGGTCGGACGTGTCGACCGAAACGAGAACCATACGGCCACATCGGTGATGCGGCCGATGCGGCCGCTCGCAACGATTTCGCGGATCCGAACCCAGGCCGGGTGGAAGCGATACATGAAGGCTTCCATCACGATGACTCCACGATCGGTGCAGTGGTCTGCGAGCTGCTCGGCCTCCTCAACAGTCAGCGCGAGTGGTTTTTCACACAGGATGTGCTTGCCGGCATCAGCTGCTCGCATGATCCAGGGTGCGTGTAGCTGGTTGGGGAGAGGTAGGTACACGCAGTCGATGCGGTTATCGGCGAGGAGGGCTTCGTACGGGCTGTAGGCGCTTGGGATAGAGAAGTCGGCGGCACAACGCACCGCGTCCTCCTCGTGACGGGAAGCAACGGCGAGAAGATCGACGGCTTGTGCCTCTTGCAGAGCCGGGATCATTTGCACGCGCGCAATAAGTGCTGTCCCGAGTATTCCCCAGCCGAGCCGAGAATCTCCCATGACATTTGAGCCTAGCTTATGGAACGTTCCAAGGATTACTATGATCAGCATCTTGGAGTGTCAATCATGAAACCGCCAACAATCCTCGACGTAGCGGAACGAGCCGGGGTATCAAAGTCCTTGGTGTCACTTGCCATGCGTGAGCCCGATCGGGTCAGCGATGCCAGCCTCGTGGCGGTCATGGAGGCGGCGGAGGAACTCGGATATCGGCCGAACGCCGCGGCCAGAAGCCTTGTTCAGCAGCGGTCTAATGTGGTCGGGGTGGTGCTGTCGGATCTGCACAATCCCTTCTTTGCCGACGTCGCCGACGGCATCGAATCAGCCGCCCGCCATGCTGGCTACCGGACCATGTTGTCGTCCGGTTTCCTCGACCCCGAGCGCGAACGAGCATCCCTCAACACGCTGCTCGAGTTACGGGTGGATGCCCTCATTGTGATGGGCTCGATGCTCGAAATCGCCGACCTGGAGGAAGTTGCTGAGTCCGTTCCCGTGACCCTGGTCGGCCGCCACTGCGAATCCGCGTTGATCGACACGGTCGGCGTTGATGACGCCGCCGGCGCTGAGGAAGCCGTCGACTTCCTGATAGGTCTCGGTCACTCACAAATCGTTCACATTCACGCCGGCAATCATGCCGGGGCGCCACGCCGCCGCATGGGATACGAGCAGGCGATGACCAAGCACGGCCTGGAACGCCATATCCGTTCCGTGCGTGGTGACTTCACCGAGGCCGGGGGAAAGAAAGCGATGACCGAGATCCTCGGGAGCGGGTACATCCCTACCGCGGTGTTCGCTCCCAACGATTTCTCTGCTCTCGGAGCGATGGATGCGATCGACTCGGCAGGGCTCCAGATACCGGGTGATATCTCCCTTCTCGGGTACGACAATCTCGCAATCGCCGGATTGCCACGGATCTCGCTGACCACGGTGGGCCAGCCAAAAGAGGAGCTCGGGGAGCAGGCGGTGCAGCTGGTTCTGGAACGTTTGCGGGATGGGCGTCGAGCACCCCGACGAGTTGTGGTGCCGCCGTATCTGGTCTTGCGGTCCACGACCGGACCACCGCGGACCGGTTGACCACAGGCATACCGGCAGTCACCACCGACCGTCCCCGCTACGCTCGCTGCGATGTTGCGTTACGTCCTGGTATTCACACTCGTCGCCCTGGTGCTGACCGGTTGCGATTCCGGCTCTGGGCCTGCGACGTCCGATTCCATCGCCGCATACACCTCACCGACCACCACAGTGGCGGCGTCACCGACGATCGCAACAACGCATGCGACGTCATCGACATCCGTGCCACCACCTGATGTTCCCGAGGCGCTTGCGGGCTTCGGTATCAGCACAGTCGCACTCGATGGCACCGACCTGCTGGTGGCGGTTGCCGATGACAGCGACGAGCGGCGGCAGGGGCTGATGCGCCTGGAGGACCTCGGAGATCTCGATGGGATGCTTTTTGTCTTTGCTGGTGACAGCGAATCGGGGTTCTGGATGAAGAACACGTTGATCCCGCTCGACATTGCCTTCTTCAACGCCGAAGGCGACTACGTTGACGGTTTCCGAATGGAGCCGTGCACCGCCGATCCGTGCCCCACCTATCGGCCGGGCGGTCCTTACCGCTATGCACTCGAGATGCCTGCGGGCACAATGCCCGTGCCGGTTACAGATATCGAGATCGATCGATAGGAGATGACAGTGCCAGAACGCAACATCGTGGCGATGGGCGGGGGCGGCTTCGGCTCCGGGAACTCGATGCTTGATCGTTATGCCCTCTCGCTCGTGAAGGCCGATCGTCCCAAGGTCTGTTTCATCCCGACGGCCAGTGGCGACGACATGGGCTACACCCTCATGTTCTACAAGGCGTATTCCAGCTACGGCTGTGACCCCTTCGTGCTCAACCTATTCCAGCGTGAGATCGATGACATCGGTGCATTGCTGTTGGGGATGGACATGGTCTACGTCGGTGGTGGCAACACGGCGAACATGCTGGCTGTCTGGAGGTTGCACGGTGTCGAAGAGGCGCTGGAGAAGGCATGGCACGCAGGTGTCGTGCTCAGCGGTCTCAGCGCCGGAGCTAATTGCTGGTTCGAGTCTTCAACCACAGATTCCTATCTCATCGGCAGGGCCGATCCGCTGCCGGACGGGCTCGGTTTCGTCCCCGGTAGTTTCTGCCCGCACTACTCATCTGAGCCATCGCGGCGGCCGGGATATTTGAGCCTGGTTGCCGAGGGTGCACTCCCTTCCGGATACGCATGTGAGGATGGAGCCGCGGCGCACTTTGTCGGTACGGAGCTGCATACCGCCGTCTCGGTCGACGGCGACGCAATGGCATACCGGGTGGCCCGTCTCGGCGAGGGTGTCTCCGAAGAGCCTCAACCTGCGGTCACTCCGAGCTAGGAGAGCGCTGCCCCGGGTTCACGTCCGTTCCTTCGACTACGTCGTCGAGCCGGGTGCATTCGGGAATAATGGAGTGACACTGCGCGGAGAAACCTTGAGGAAACCTGTCGATTTCACCTGGCGACTTCGTAGACATGGTGTCGGAGACCTTCCGGCATCAGCGAATGTCCCAGAAGGAGGGAATGTAATGGCTCTATACCTACTGTCGGTATGGCACGAGGATGACTACGTGGTCGATTTCAACGGCGAGGACATGCAACGCATCGTCGCCCAGGTCGACACGTTCAACAACGATCTCCAGAGCGCAGAGGCGTTCGTGTTTGCCGGTGGGCTGCATCCAGCAGCCTCGGCAACCGTTGTGCGAGCAAGCGGCGACGATGTGTCGATGACCGACGGCCCCTTTGCCGAGTCAAAGGAGCAAATGGGTGGTTTCTGGGTTATCGAAGCATCAGATCTCGATGCTGCGCTCGATTGGGCGCGGCGGGGTGCCGCCGCCTGCGAAGGCCCGGTTGAGGTGCGCCCGTTCGAGAGTGAGTGACCTGGAGGACGTCTTCCGGCGGGAGGCAGGCCGCTGCACCGCCACGCTGATCCGCATCCTCGGTGACGTCGATCTCGCCGAGGATGCGGTTGCGGATGCCTTCGTGGTCGCGGCCGAGAAGTGGCAGGCGACCGGGATCCCACCAAACCCTGGTGGCTGGATCACTACTACCGCTCGCAACCGTGCCATCGATCGGCTGCGGAGGGAATCCACCAGGACCGACCACTACATCGCCGCTCACCGACTCAGTGCAGACATGGATTACGAACAACACCCAGAACAGTTCGAGCTCGATGAGTTTGTCGAGGTAGTCCCCGACGATCTGCTCCGGCTCATGTTCCTCTGCTGCCATCCGTCTCTTGGCGCAGATGCACAGGTTGCGCTCACCCTGCGTCTGGTGGGCGGGCTGTCAACACCCGAGATCGCCCGAGCGTTCCTCGTGCCCGAAGCGACGATGGCACAGCGCATCGTCAGGGCCAAGCGCAAGCTGCGAGACAATCGGGCCCCGTACCGTATACCTTCGGCGGGGCACCTCCCGGAACGGCTCGGCCCAGTCCTCGCCGCGATCTACCTCGTCTTTACGGAGGGACACACAGCGACGGCGTCCGCTGAGCTGATTTGCCTGGATCTCTCGGAAGAGGCGATCCGGCTGGGCCGGGTGCTGGTCGAGCTGATGCCCGACGAGCCGGAGGCAGTCGGGCTACTGGCGATGATGTTGCTCTCCGATGCACGCCGGCCCGCCCGGATTGCCCCGGACGGTTCGATGATCAGGCTCTCCGATCAAGACCGGACCCTGTGGAATCGGGAGCTCATCACAGAAGGTCATCGGCTTGTTCGTGCCTGCCTACGTCGCAATCAACCCGGGCAGTTCCAGATCCAGGCGGCCATCGCGGCCGTCCATGCCGATGCCGCGACAGCCGGGTTGACAGATTGGGCTCAGCTCGTGGCTCTTTACGACCAGCTCTACACCTTCCGTCCCAACGCCGTTGTCGCGATGAACAGGGCAATAGCGGTCGGCGAGCATCTGGGAGCGGCCGCCGGGCTCGGAGCGCTGGATGAGATTGAAGCCGGCCTGCTCGACGACTACCAGCCATTCCACGCGGCACGGGCCGATCTGCTTGCTCGCACGGGACTGACCGACGAGGCGATCACGGCGTACGCGCGAGCCATCGAGCTCACCGACAACCCTACCGAACGCCGCTTTCTTCTTCGGCAGCGGGACCGCCTTGTCGGATAGTCCGGCGAAAGTGTGCGCACCCGCCGGAACAGTCTGCGGGTTTTCCCCGGCCAGGTCGGAGAGCGGCTAGATAACAAAGATGTATCAAGCAACGACCGGCTGTCTCGTGTACTCGGTACCGGATGGCACAACGGGTAGGGGGAATGGGTCGTCCGGCTCCTCCCACTGTGCCGGGCGATATCACTATCGCCCGGCACAGCCAGCTTTCGCGATGTGGCCAAACCCCGGCACCTTCGTTACACTCGCCTTTCGCACAACCCCTGCTCCCGGAGAGTCCGGGGGCCTGTTGCACGGCAACTGTCCACAGGAGGTCACATATTGCGTTCGTATGAGTTGATGATGATCCATCGTCCCGAGTTGACGGAGCCCGATGTTCGGACTCTCGTCGGTGAAGTCGAGGGTGTGATCTCGAGCGCCGGCTCGGTAACCGGCACCGATTTCTGGGGCAAGCGTCGCTTCGCCTATGAGATCGACCACATTCGCGAGGGTTTCTACTCAGTGATCGAATTCGAATCGGAAACCGAGATCGTTGAGACACTCGACCGCGCCCTTGGCCTGCACGATGCAGTCGTGCGTCACAAGATCACGAAAACCAGTTCGAAATAGCGGGAGAACCTGTCACACCCGCACTGCACACTGGCAACGAGTGCGCGGAAAGTAGAGAGATGAGTCATGAGAGATAACAGTGTGACCCTCGTCGGCAACCTGGTCGATGATCCCGAGCTTCGTTTTACGCCAAACGGTGTGGCGATGGCAAAGGTGCGCTTTGCCGTGAGCAGGCGCTACCAGGATCGCGGCAACGAGTGGCAGGAAGAGACCAGCTTCTTTGGTGGAACCTGCTGGCGGGATATGGCCGAGAATGTCGCCGAGTCCCTTCAGAAGGGGATGCGGATCATCGTGGTCGGAAGCCTTGAGCAGCGTACCTGGGAGAACCAGGATGGCGAGAAGCGATCCACCATCGAAATCCGCATCGACGACATCGGCCCCTCCGTTCGCTGGGCGACTGCTTCGGTCACCAGAACACCGCGCAGCGGTGGTAGCGGTGATTGGAGCGGCGGCGGTAGCGGCGGCGGCGGTGCTGCCGGCGGTGGGTCGGTTCCCCCTGCTCCGGTTGCCCGCGACGATTACGGCCCCGATGAGGCCCCTTTCTAATCTCCCCTTCCAACTTCCCAGGAGGACAAGAACAATATGCCCCCTAATACACGTAAGAAGCGGCGTCGTCTCTCAGCAGCCGACGCCAGGCGCCGCCCCAAGGTCTGCTATTTCTGCAAAGAGAAGATCCATCACATCGACTACAAAGATGTTGCGGTGCTCCGCAAGTACATGTCCGACCGTGGCAAGATCCGCGCCCGCAGGGTGACCGGGGCATGCCCCAAGCATCAGCGCGCACTCGCGGTGGCGATCAAGAATGCTCGCGAAATGGCGCTGCTGCCCTATATCTCACAGAGGGGCTAATGAACGTCATACTGACCAAGGACGTCGCCGAACTCGGCGGCAAGGGTGACATCGTCGATGTCGCCGACGGATACGCACGCAACTACCTGCTGCCCAAGAAGCTGGCGACGAAGGCAACTTCCGGGGCGATCAAGCAGGCTGCGAGGGTTCGCCGCCAGAGGATCGAAATGGCGGCCAAGCTCAAGGGCGAGGCCGAGGAGTTGGCCAGGAACCTCGTTGGCTCCCGTATCGTCATCGCTGCTCGCTCTGGAGATGAAGGCAAGCTTTTCGGTTCTGTCGGAAACCACGACGTTGCCGAAGCCGTCAGGAAGTTCAGTGGGATCGAGATTCCGAATTCGTATATCGAGATACCGGTAGCGATCAAGGAGATCGGGTTGCACGAGGTGACCATCAAGCCCCACGAAGAAGTGGAGTTCAGCGTCACACTCGATGTGATCCCCGCGTAGCGTCCCACCACGGGGCAGTTAGGAAAGGCGCATGGCAGCGGGAATCGACGATCCTCGATCCGGTTCCCTGCGCGTTCCACCCAACAGCGTCGAGGCCGAGGAATCGGTCCTCGGCGCTGTTTTGCTGGATAGCGACGCGGCCAACGTCGCTATCGAGAGGCTTCAGTCAGAGGACTTCTACCGTCCGGCACATCAGGCGATCTTCGACGCCGTGCTGGAATTGTTCAATCGGAATGAGCCGGTCGATGCCGTCACTGTTGCCGAAGGGCTACGGCGGTCCGACATGCTGGAGCGGGTTGGTGGCCTGAACTACCTGACCCAACTGATCGACACCGTCCCGGCCACCTCGAATATCGAGCACTACGCCGCGATTGTCGAGGAGCATTCGTTGCGGCGGAAGCTGCTCCGGGTCGGTGGTGATATCGGCAAGCTGGCGACCGAGGTCGATAGGCCGATTATTGAGGTCATCGACAAGGCCGAGCAGTCGGTATACGCGGTATCGGAAAAGAGAGTGGGCGAGGGTCTGGCGCCCATCGACCCTTTGCTCGGTCCGGCCATCGAGCGGGCCGAGGAGCTGCACCGCAGCGGCGTGGAGGTCACCGGGTTGTCAACCGGTCTGCGTGATCTCGATCGCAAACTTGCCGGCCTACACCCTGGAAACCTGATCATCATCGCCGGACGGCCCGGTATGGGAAAGTCGACGCTGGCGATCAACATCGCACAGCATGTGGCGGTGCAGGGCGATCCCATAGCGATCTTCACCCTCGAGATGAGCCGTGAGGAGATCGTCTCCAGGATGCTCTGCTCCCAGGGCAGGATCGACTCGCAGCGGCTCCGTACGGGAAGGCTCACCGAAGGCGATTTCTCCAAGCTATCGAGTGCGGCCAACGTCCTCTACAAAAAGCCCATCTATGTCGATGACTCGGCGGGCCTCACCGTGACCGAGATCCGGGCGAAATGCCGCAGACTGAAACGTCGCAGTGGGCTCAGCCTCGTTGTCGTGGACTATCTCCAGTTGATGCATGGGTCTGGTGGTGAGAATCGCCAGCAGGAGATCGCCATCATCAGCCGCAGCCTGAAGAACCTGGCCAGGGAGCTAGACGTCCCTGTAATCGGCGCCTCTCAGCTGAACCGCTCATTGGAGCAGCGCGAGGACAAGCGCCCGAGGCTGGGGGATCTCCGCGAGAGCGGCTCCATCGAACAAGATGCCGACATCGTCCTGTTCATCTATCGCAATGAGTATTACCACCCCGAGGCGGTCGAGACCAAGGGCATTGCCGAGGTGGCCATAGCCAAGCATCGGCAGGGCTCTGTTGGGCGGGTTGATCTGACTTTCCTCCCCGAATTCACGTTGTTCTCGGATATGGGGCGGGATACCCCGGTCATCTAACCGGCTAGCGCCGTCGGCGGCGGGCACCCCGGCACGATCCGCCGAATGCGCTGCTCAATCCAAGCACGAAGCCAAAGTCATACCAGTTGCCGTTGTTGTGTACCTCGTAGACATTCACCGTGTCCTTGAATAGCGAGATGATGAAGGTGATCGGGGCGATCAAGCCGTGCCATAGCCCCAGCCAGAACCCCGCCAGATCTCCGTTTGCGGTGGCCACACCGGCTTCTGGGTTGGCGCCTGCTGCGCAGGCACTGAGCACGAGGACGAGAAACAGGGCAAGCGGGAGAAGTCGATGCAGTTTCACCGGGGACCTCCAGAGACGAACCTGACACCAGGCTAACGACGAGGCTGCCGTGGGCAATCGGCCATATGTCACTTGTATAGCTCCCCATTTGACCGGCCGCTCGGCGACGATTCACCCTCAATATGTCACTGTCGTAGCGTATCGTTGCGATTATGGAACTCAGCACTGTCAACAACACCGATGGGTGGAGGGCACTGGTCGCCCAGGTGGGACTTGTCGTCCTGGCCGGTTTCAGTCTTGTCATACTGGTGTCCTTCGGGGGGCAGTTCGTGGTCGCTCCTGGCTTGCTGCCCGTTCAGTGGATGGTGGCGCGGCGGACCGAGGGTTGGGTATCCAGAACATTCGCAGTTCTCGGTGGGCTCTTGCTCCTCGAGGTGGTTCCACTCGGCGCAGCGGTGTTGCTCGGGGACAGCTTGCCCGTGTGGCTCATTGGGCTCGCAGTTGCCATTGCCGGGTTTGCTGCCTTCTATCGGACGAGCCGGAGCAGGCGATGACCTTCGACACTTCAAGCATCGCCGCTGCCGGGGCGGACATCAGGTCACTGGCCAAGGAGGTGGAGGTAGCAGCCTCGCGCATGACGGTGTGGGAGGCGTGGACCTCCAACGATGGCATCACCTCGTGGTGGGGGCCGCCGCAGTGCAATATCGATCTACGTATCGGTGGACCATTCGAGTTGTATTTCCTCATGGAGGCCCCGGAAGGATCGCGAGGCTCCGAAGGATGCCGCGTGTTGGCCTATGTGCCCGGCGAGTCTTTCTCATTCACATGGAACGCACCACCGACTCTCGCTCTCCGGGAGACAAACACCTGGGTGGTGTTGACGTTCACAGAGATCGAGCACGGCACCCGGGTTCGTCTGGTGCACACCGGTTTTCTCACCGGTCCCGACTGGGATGACTACCTGAACTACTTCGATGACGCCTGGAGTCAAGTCCTGGACCGGCTCGTAGCCCACTGGGGTTGAGGTATCACCGTCGGTGGGTTTCGACCCCGGCTACGCCAACCCAGAGAGGGTATCGAGCCCCTTATCGCGGGATCGACATCCGGGTTTCGGGGGAGACTGCTACAGCAGTACACCAGGTGGATGTCGCGCCGGGGGACAGGCTTCACCATGAACCGCCGGAGCGGTCACACCGGTGAAGGTGTGACCGCTCCAATCGTTCGGTATTCGAGACCGGCTACTCCAGCCCGGCTGCCGTGAAGGCTCGTCTGAAGAACGCAGCCATCTGACCGCGGGTTACCAGTTCATCGGGGCAGAAGGTGTCCGTACCACATCCCTTGGTAATGCCGGTGTCGGCAAGCCATTGGATGTCGGAGGCGAACACGTTCCCGACAGTATCGGTGAACACCAAGCCACTCGGTGCGGGTGTCGGGATGAGATCCCCGAATGCCCTACGGATGAATGCCGCCATCTGTCCGCGGGTGACGGAGCCGGCGGGGCAGTACATGTCGTTGGCCGGTGGGTTGCAGCCCTTCGTGATGCCGGCGGCGCTCAACCACTCGATGTCAGTGGCGAACACGCTCGTCCCCGTGTCGGTGAACACGATCACGTTGTCGATATCGACGTCGATGACATCTTCCAGCGCCCGATGGAAGAAAGCTGCCATCTGACCGCGGGTAGTCGGGTCGTTGGGGCAGAACATGTCATTGACGGGCGGGTTGCAGCCAATGGTTATCCCCTTGTCTGCCAACCACTCGATGTCCGCCTCGAAAACCGAGTCGTCATCGTCCGAGAAGCTGGGCGGGGGTGTCGTGTCGACAACCGTTACGGTACGAACCACTGTGGCTGCAGCGTTGCCGGCAGCATCGGTGTAGTCGTAGGTGACGGTGTAGTCACCTACGACGGTCGTAACGACAGTTGAGACACCGTTGATCGTCGTTGTCGGGTCGGCGTTGTCGGTGACGGTGGCCCCGGGATCGGTGAATGCATCGCCGAGTTGGAGCGTCATCGGGTTACTGCCCAACAGCGTGATCACCGGTGCAGTCGTGTCGACCACCTGCACCGCTCGCGTCTCGATGGTGACGTTGCCGAACGAATCCTCAACCGAGTACGCGACCGAGTAGTCGCCGACTGTCGAGGTGTCGACAGACGTCGCATCGATCACGATCGATGCGGTGAGGTCGCCATCCTCGTAGTCGGTTGCCGTGGCACCGGACTCAACGTAGACACTGCCGGCCTCGATGATCATCGGGTTGTCCCCGAGCAGTGTTATCTCCGGAGGTAGATTCTCGGTGACCGTCACCGTACGGGTGACCTCTGCGGCATCGTTGCCTGCGGTGTCGGACACGTTGTACGTGATCACATAGTCGCCGGTGATACCGGTGTTGACCGTGTCCCCGCCGACGACGATCTGCGCCGTCAGGTTCCCGTCCACCGTGTCGGATGCCGTTGCACCCGGGTCGGTGAACGTCGATCCTTGGAGCACGAACATCGGGTTGCTGCCCAGCCGAGTGATCACTGGTGCGGTTGTGTCCACAACGTGGACATTGCGCACCACCGTCGTAGCCGCATTGCCGGCACCGTCGGTGTAGTCGTAGGTGATCGTGTAGTCGCCGGGTGTGTTCGCATCAACGGTCGAGACGCCGCTGATTGTGGTCGTCGCATCGACGTTGTCGGTGACCGTAGCGCCTGGGTCGGTAAACGAGTCACCGGCTTCGTGCGTCAGCGGATTGGCACCCAACAAGGAGATGACGGGCGCCTCGTTGTCCTCGGCTTCGATGATCTCGATACCCCGAATGTTGGGATAGCTGACAACACTGGCGAAGTCGATGTTGAGTTCGCCGTCTTCGACTGCGACCAACACCGACTCGGTGTATGCCTTCATCGTGCCGCCGGCCTCGACAAATACGTCCAGGTCGTTGAGACGCAACGCACCTTCGAGTGAGACGTCGACGACGCGTTTGCCCGCGACGAAGTCGGCTTGCTGCTCGATGAGGTGGAGCTTGACCTCGTAGATGCCGTTGGCGACGTCGAACGCCCAGGACATGGTGTCCTCGGAGTACAGCGTGGTCTGGAACAGGTCCTCGGCGTCTCCTGGCGACAGGTCGAGGCTGACTCCTCCAAGATCAACTGCATCGGTCGTCGAATTGGTCGTCGTTCCGCTGACCGTGATTCCACCCGATGTGCCATCGCCGGCAACACCGAGGAATGACGGCCCGTAGGTCGAGCTCAGCGTGTTGCCGCCTGCGTTGACCCGGTAGACGATGCCCGTGTCCTCGATGACATGGACGGTGCGTGTCTTCTGCACCGCATCGTTGCCTGCCACATCGGAGGCGTCATACGTGATCACGTAGTCGTCGACAACGTTTGTGTTGACCGTGTCACCGCCGACAATCACCGGGACGCTGCCGTCGACGGCGTCGTAGGCAGTTGCCCCGGGATCGACGAAGGAATCACCAACCTCGACCCACATCTCGGCAGCGCCGCTCAGGGTGATCACCGGCGGTGTCTCATCCGGTCCCTCTGTCTGAATGACCTCGATACCCTTGACGTTGGCGTAGCTCTCGACGTTTGTGAAGTCGATGTTGAGCTCGCCGTCGCTCACCGTGACCGGGACGGTCTCGGTGTATGCCCTCATGGCAACGCCACCGTTGTTTGCCAGCACGTCGAAGTCGTCGAGCAGGACGTCGCCCTCGAACGCCACGTCGAATACTCGGCTGCCGGGTTCGAAGTTGGCCTGCTGCTCCATCATGTGCAGCTTCACGTCGTAGTTGCCGTCCGGTACATCAAACGCCCATGACATCGAGCTGGTGGTGTACAGCGTTGACTGGAACAGGTCCTCGGCCGCCGTGGAATCGAGATCCAGCGACACGTCGGAGAGATCTACCGCGTTGGTGGTCGAGTTCGAGCTCGTGCCACTAACTGTGATCCCACCGGTGGTGCCGTTGGCGCTGAGACCCACATAGTCGGGGCCGGATAGGGCCGTGAGCGTAGACCCACCAGCATTGACCCGGTACAGGATCGGGCTGGCTGGTTCTTCACCGGCATCCATCGTATAGGTGTACGACACCGTGCCGTTGATGCCCCCACCTGTGGAGCTGGATCGCACGTAGTCTGCCGTCGCCAGCCCGGATGTGGGCGAGACGGTGACACGCAGGTAGCCGGCGCTCGGGAGCACCTTATAGGTCTCTGGATCGCTCTCGGAGTAGAGGTTGAATCCATTGCTATCGGTCATGCTCGCCGAAGGCATCGACTGGTACACAACACCGTCGACTACCTCATAGGCGTACTGGTGGTCGTGTCCGTGGAAGAACGCAGTCACGCCATTGTCCACGAACAAGTTCTGGATCGGCTCTCCCCAGCCGGGGCGCTCAGTATCGAATGTGTAGGTGCCGGTCTCGTCTTTCCCACCCCACTCCCAGTAGTCGGCGGCTTTGGATCCGCCGCGTACGTATTCGGGTGCTCCGGCCGAGCCACCGGTAACCAACTGGCCGCCGGTGACGTGGTGCGAGAACACGAACTTGAACTCGGCGTCGCTGTTCTGCAGCGTGGTCTTCAACCACTGGTACTGCTCGCTACCGAGGGTCCAAACCCATTGGTCTCCCGACACAACCTCGTCTGCGTCTTCGCCCGCAGTGGATCCATACGGGTTTGTCATCGTGTAATGGAACGGATTGATCACCACGAACAGAGCATCGCCCCATTCGAATGCGTAGTACGCCTCCGGGTACCCATCACCGTCGACCCCGCTACGAACCGTGGTGTCTGTGGTGTAGAAGTCCCCAAGGGTGGCCGGGCTCGGCGTCGGGTAGAAGGCCTTGCGACTGTTGATGCTGGCCAGAGCCTTGCTGAACGTGTCGTCGAAGTTCCAGCCTTCCTCGTTCTCGTGATTACCGGGAGTCAGAAAAACGGGAGTCGAACTTGCGTAGTTTCCGATGTACGGCCGTTGCGTCATATAGACCTGGTCGACGTCCGCCTGGCTGGATGCGCCGTTGGTGATGAACGCGTCGCCCAGATCGAAATTGAGGTCCGGCTGATCGCCAGCAACATTCAACGTCGTGTTCTCGTAGGTCGCCGAGGAACCCATCATTCCCAGATGGGAGTCTGACGTCACTGTGAAGACGAAGTCTTCACCTGTCGCTCGCGCCGTGTGGAATGTGTGCTCGTCGCGGGCGGTCCAGTCGCCCTCTCCCGGGACCTGGTACTGCAACCGATAGTAGTACCGGGTGTCCGGGCTCAACCCGGTCAGCACCGTTTCGTACGGGTCACCGCCAACGGCGAGTGCGGTCCCCGTTGTGCCTGTGTACACACCAGGGGTCGTCCCGTACTCGTAGTACAGATTGATATTCGCGTCTGGCACTACGTTGACCGCGATCGAAGTGTCGGTTGGTGTTCCTAGCACTTCAGATCCCGAGAACGTCACCTCCGTCGCGGCATTCGCCGGGCTCACTCCGACGAATGTCATCAGAGCGGCCAGCAATGCGAATGTGCAGACCGCTGCCAGATGACTCCGCCAACGTAATAGAGCAGTTCTGCTCATCGTTCCCACCTTCCCTTTTTAGGCTCGGGCAGCCCTGCCCGAGAGCGCGCACCCCTGCGCGCGGGGCGGGAAGATGGGTGACAATTCGCGGGGCGGATCGCCGCCGCAGGTCCCCGTCCGAACTCTTCTAAACATACAGCGAATCACTGCAGGTAAGAAGCCCGAACGACACCCGGCTAGCGTGCCGCGAGCCAACCAAACGCACATACCCCCCTGTGCTCGGTCAGGGATCCGAACACGGAGCGTGTTGGTTACACCGTGTTAAGCATCCGGGAGCGGTGCCAACTCAGGCGAGGCGACCGCGGCTGCGGCCTGTTTGGCTCCCGCCAGGAGTGCGTCGGGCAGATCGCCGCTCGATGTCCACGCCGTGGCGAAACCGGCGAGAAAGGCATCCCCCGCGCCATTGGTGTCGACCAGTTGCGCGGTGGGCTCTGCGTCGACACTGACCCAACCGGCATCGGCACTGATACCGCTGGCGCCGTTCGCCCCGTGTGTGGCTACTGCAACGGTGGCTCCCGCAGCGATTCGGCTTTCGAGGAAGCTACGCCAATCGGGATGAGCATGTGAGCTCATGAACAAGAAGTCGGCGGCTTCGATGAATTCTGCATGATGTGGATTCACTCCGTCGTAGTCGTGAATATCGACCCAGATCGGTTGGCCCAGATCGGCAAGAAGAGGGAGGAACTGACGGCAATGGTTCATGATGGTCACCGCGACCACGTCGGCCTTCCTGGCGACCGGCCGCACCGCTTCAACGTCGATGGCGATGTCGTCGGAGCCGGGATTCGCAAAGATGGAGATCCGCTCGCCGTCGGCATCCATCAGGTTGATGTGTCTCATCGTCCCTTTCGGATCGAGCTCAGTGAGCAGGTCGACGCCATGTTCGGATAGGTAGGCGCGGGCTCGATCTCCGGGCTCATCGGCGCCGAGCAGACCCCAAAGTGAGGAGTGCGCCCCCAGGCTCTTGAAGTTCAGCGCCTTGCCTGCGCCGCTCGAGCCAACGGTTGTGTGGCTTCCGCTGGCAAATACGGTCTGTGGTCGGGGATCGGGAAACCGATCCAGATAGACCATCGTGTTCCATGCGATGCCCCCGAGGGCAAGGGTGTGCAGCGTCATACCTTGACTGTACCGGGATTGGGGGGACAGGTAGTGCCCTCAGGGACGAGGGCGACCGTATCGGTCGAAGTAGTTGGCCGTGCTCACCATCATCACGTGTTCGAGCAGGGCATCGCCGATTCCCAGAGAGTTGAACTGGTCCAGGATCTCCTCGAGGTTCCCCATCCCGGCCGGGTAGTCGGTTCCCATCAGCGACCGGTCACGATGCTTGCCGAGACCATCGATGAAGAGCTCGATCAACTCCGGAGCGGATTGTATCCAGGCGAACGATCCCGGGATGTTGGTCAGGTCCAGCCAGACTTGCGGGAATCGTTCGGCAAGTGAGAAGCCCCACTCCAGGTCGGGGAAGCCAACGTGAGCAAGCACCACGGGGAGCTTCGGGTACCTGGCCAGCATTGCTTCCAGTCCCGCACGGTCATAGTCCTCGCCGTACCACTCGTCGTACCCGGTGTGCACATAGATGGGCATTTCCCGGTCGTTCAAATAGGAGAGAACGCCGGCCAGTCGCGGGGCCCACGGATAGAAGCTCTGCACCATCGGGTGGAACTTGAACCCGGCCATCTCGTACCGCTCGACCGCTTCCTGGACAACACCCAATGGGTCGCGGTCGTCGACGTGGACTCCGCCAAACGGTGTGATCTCTGGAACTCGTCTGGCGAGATCCTGGCCCCAGGAGTGGAGATTGCGAGCTTCGCCTGGACTGAGGGGAAAGAGCAGGTTCGCCCAGCGGACCGCTCCAGCTCTGCGGAGATCGGTGACCGCCTGGTCGGCGGTGATGTCGACGGGCACTTCGAAGTCGAGGACCGCTCGGTGAATCCAGCGCATCAAGCCGCCCATGCGGTCGCCGGGGAATAGGTGCGTGTGGCAATCAGAGAACGGTCGTGCCATGTAACGAGAATGCGGTTGTTTTGGGCCCGAAGCTAGAGGCCGTTTGTCACTTCCCCCGTTGGAGTGGAAGCCGGATGGAGAACCGCGTACCGCGACCGGGGACCGAGACGAAGTCGAGAGCGCCCTCGTGCTGTCCGACGATTATCTGGTGAGCTATGGTCAGTCCCTGGCCGGAACCAACCCCTACCTCCTTGGTGGTGAAGAAGGGATCGAACACTCTCTCCCGAATCTCCTCGGGTATGCCGCCGCCGCTGTCCTCGACCCAGATCTCCTCATCTCCGTCGACGACCCGTGTGCCGACCTTGATCTCACCCTTGTCGGTGTATCCCTGCGCACCGATTGCCTGTGCTGCGTTGACGAGCAGGATCAGCAGCGTCTGTTGCAGCTGACCGCGGTTGGCGACGATCGGAGGGAGGGCGGGCGCCAGATCGGTAAGCACCTCGGCCACGTACTTCCATTCATTGCGGGACACAATCAGTGTCGATTCCACAATGTCATTGAGATCGACTGTGTCCACGCTCTGCGAGCCAGGGTGGGCAAACGCCTTGAGGGCCTTGACGATTTCGGCAACGCGTACTGTCCCCTCGAGTGACTCGCCGGCCGCGTCGGGGAGATCGTCCAGTAGCTCCGCAATCGCGTGATGATGGTGGAGCTCATCAAAGGTGGCGATGGCCGCGGTCGTCACACCCGCGTCTCGCACTTCGTCGATGACGGCCTGCGCCGCACGGTAAGCCTCAGACACCAACCCCAGGCCTTCTACCATGTAGTTGGTGTTGTCGCTGACAAACTGGATCGGTGTGTTGATCTCGTGGGCGACCCCGGCCGCGAGTTGCCCGATTGCTTCGAGCTTCTGGGATTGCAGCAGTCGATCCTGAGTGCTGACAAGGTTCTCCAAAGTTGCCTCGAGCTCCTGACCTGCCCTTTCAGCATCGTTGCGGGCGGCACGCAGTGCTTCTTCGTTGCGCTTCTGCCCTGTGATGTCCATCGAAACGCCGAAGGTGCCGATGATCCCTCCGTCATCATCGTGCAGTGGTAGCTTCACGGTCGAGACCCACGCCCTTCTGCCATTGGCCCAAACCTCTTCTTCAATACAGTCGATGATGTCGACGGCAGCTTCGAGGATGCGTTCTTCGTCACCGGCGGCCTTTGTGGCGTGGCTCTCATCGAAGAAATCGCGGTCGTGACGACCGACAATGTCGTTGAGGCTGGTACAGCCAAGACGCTCGTAGAGGCCGCGACTTGCCAGGAGGAACCTCCCGTCGCGATCCTTGAAGTATATCGACACCGGGATTCTGTCGAGCAACTCCATGAGCAGTCCCCGCTCGGAATATGTCCGTTCGCCTTTGTCGGACTTGATCGTGTAGGGCACTGGTCCTCTTGGTTGCTACTGGTTCTTGTCGGCCTTTTGCGTTGAGGGTTGAGCGCAATTGCACATCCAGTTGTCAGGACTTAGTATGGAACCCGATCAAAGCCGTCGACCTAGAGAGGGGTTATGGCAAATATCAAGATGAAGGGCCTGGGCAAGATCTACCCGGACGGCACTCGTGCCGTCGGTGATGTTGACCTCGACATCCAGGATGGCGAGTTCCTCGTCCTCGTGGGTCCGTCCGGTTGCGGCAAGTCCACCATCCTGCGGATGATTGCCGGTCTCGAAGAGATCTCCGAAGGCGAGATGTACATCGGCGAGACCCTCGTCAATGACGTTCAGCCCAAGGACCGCGATATCGCGATGGTGTTCCAGAACTATGCCCTGTACCCGCACATGACGGTGTACGACAACATGGCATTCGGTCTGAAGCTGCGCAAAATGGACAAGGAAGACATAGATCGGCGCGTCAAGGAAGCCGCGGCGGTTCTCGAGATCACCGAGTTCCTCGATCGCAAGCCGAAGGCACTTTCGGGTGGCCAGCGGCAGCGTGTCGCAATGGGTCGTGCCATTGTCCGGGAGCCAAAGGCCTTCCTCATGGATGAGCCCCTGTCGAACCTGGACGCCAAGCTGCGTGTGCAGATGCGCACTGAGCTGAGTGAGTTGCACAGCCGTCTCAAGACGACCACCGTCTACGTGACTCACGACCAGATCGAAGCTATGACTCTTGGTCACCGCGTTGCGGTGCTCAAGCCGGTGAGCGCAGCACGTCCCGACAACCTTCAGCAGGTAGCCTCTCCGACGGAGCTTTACTCGAATCCGGTGAACTTGTTTGTTGCCGGCTTCATCGGCAGCCCTGCCATGAACATGGCCAATGCGACGCTCGAGTCCGATGCCACCGGGATGTACGTCAAGTTCGGCGCCGAGCGACTTCTTGTCGATCGGGGCGCCGTAGAACGCCATCCCGGTATCGAAGATTGGATGGGCAAACCGATCGTCATGGGAATCCGTCCCGGCAACTTCGAGGCGACGTCGGTTACGGGACCCGCTCCCGATCGCACAATCACCGCCACGGTCACGGTTGCCGAGATCCTGGGGTCCGAGACATATGTGCATTTCGTGCTCCCGTTGACACCGGTCGTGACACCCGACATCGAGGAGTTGCTTGCCGACACCGGCGCCGGTGTCGAATCGCTTGGCGACACGACCAAGTTCACGGCGCGGATCAGCTCAGATGTGCAGGTTTCTTTGGGACAAGAGATCACAGTGACAGTCGACTCTGCAAAGATGCATTTCTTCGATCCGAGTACCGGGACGAGGATCGGTGCAAAGGCCTAGTAGGCAATTAGCGAGCGAAACGGCGCCCGATCGTCGGGCGCCGTTTCCTTGTAGAGGGATCATCGATGGCTTCCAACCCGGGACTGCGCCAACGCGCCAAGACCCTGCATCGGGAGACCCGGCGCAGCAATCGGCGCTTGCTCCTGCAGACCATCTTCGATATCGGTCCGGTCAGCCGGGCTGAGTTGGCGCGTACCACCGGCCTCGGGCGGGCAACCGTCTCTGAGATCGCCAGCGACCTGATCGCACAAGGGCTCGTAGCCGAATCCGGAATCGGGCAGTCGACCGGTGGAAAACCGCCGACCATGATCGAGCTTGACCCTGCAGGCCGCGTGACCATGGCCGTTGATCTTTCCCGGCATCCCGTCGAAGCGGTCCTGCTGGATTTGAGGGGCCGGATTGTCGCGAGGGCGTCCGGGAAGACACTGGCGCCGACGGGCAGGGTGGCGTTGCAGGAGGTGCATCGTCTCATCGCAGAGCTGATGGGTAGATCGCGTTCGCCTGCGCTTGGCCTGGGCATCGGGGTGCCGGGGACGGTAAATGTCGGGGGTCTGATCGTTGCTGCGCCTCAGCTCGATTGGTTCGATACTCCATTGCGTGGCGAGCTCGAAGATATCTACGGGATTCCGGCATACATCGTTGGCGACGCCGAGGCGGCAGTCCTCGGCGAGGTTGGCCGAACTGGCACAGACCCGGCCGGTCGGGTGGTGTATGTGAAGGTCGATGACCGCATAGCTGTTGGGATGATCACCAGTGACCATCTCAACCGCACGCCCAACCGTGGGGGTGAACTCACCCATCTGCGCGTGCCTGGTTGGAGGGACCTGTGTGAGTGTGGCGAGAGGGGTTGTCTCAGCACTCGCGTGTCCATGATCAAGATCCTCGGTCCCGACTACCTCGATATGAGCACTGAAGCCAGAACTCGTCTGGCCATTGAGACGGCGCCGCGAATCGACAAAGCCGCCGAATACCTCGGGCGGGCGATAGCGCCTCTCGTGGCCGGATTCGACGCGGACCGGGTGATCATCGGCGGGCAGATGGGGGAGTGGGCGTCGGTACTCGGTCACGTCGCCAGAGGGATTGAGTCGCGGGCAGGATGGTCGCCCGAGGTCACGGCCACCAGACTCGGCGCATCCGCTGTGGTGCTTGGCGCCGGCGCCATGGTCTTGAGCGGTGAGCTCGGCGTGGTCTGGGGGTGACGGCTTGTTCGCCTTCGGCGAACAAGGAGGCAGTTTCCGTGGAGATTGCGGCTCGGCGCTGGCGAACACATAGGCAGTTTCCTTCAGAAACTGCGGCTCGGTGGTTTGGCCGGCATGTGGGCGAGGTCTTCTGCGGAGAATGGGCAGAACAGAAATGCAGCCCCCCGAAGGGGGCTGCATTCACGCAATACCCCGGACAGTCGCTCTGAGGAGGAGTCGGAGGGAAGGGGACCTCCGTTTGGTCGTTCCGGTGGAGTGGAACTGACCGTCCAGGTTATGTACTTGCTATGTCGGCACATCTGCCCTGTTAGAAAAGGACCATATTGAGAATGGTGCAAGTAGCTAGTGAGGTGGTCGGTCAACCGTGATCCGCGGGTGCGCAGGATTACTGCGTCCCGGCTCGAATCGGGCTGCAGTGCGGTCAGCATGTAGCTGCTTGCCCGGGGATGGGTGTGGCGTGCTAGAAATGCCCCCTGGATGTTGTGCGGTTGGCCGTGCAACGTGATTGAGAAGGGAAGCGGCCGCGCCCCTGGTGCGACCCGGTTGAGCCTATGTCGGCACGTCGCACGATCGCCGTCCTCGCTCTGGTTGTTCTCGCCACCGCATGGGGCGCCATACCGCTGATTGTGCGCGAGGACATCGCCTGGCAGAGCCTCGTTGCCGGGAGGGTATGGCTGGGAGCTCTGACGATGCTGACCGTGATGACGGTATCCGGGCGGCTGCGGTTTCCTGCGACTCATCGCCGCCAGATATTGATCGCAGGCGTGTTGCTTGCCGTTCATTGGGCAACGTTCTTCTGGGCAATCAAGTTGGCTACCGTCGCCGTCGTGCTCTCCGTCGTCTATCTAGGCATGGTCGGTGCTGCCGTCCTCGCTCCCAGGGTTCTCGGCGAGACGGTTTCTCCCCGGGTCTACGGTGCGCTCGGGACTGCGTTTAGCGGTGTGGTAATCGTCGTGGCGTTTGATCGCGTTGAGTCCGGAGGTACGGCGACGTCGATTGCGGGGCTGGCAATCGCGCTGGTGTCGGCGGCGACCGTCGCCGTGCTGATGCTGGTGTCCAAGGTCGTGGTGGGCGTGGTCGGACCGCTGGCGGTCACGACCGGAGAGCTGATCGTGGCCGCCGTCGTTCTTTCTCCCTGGCTTCCCGGCGCAGCCCACGCCACCATCGACCATCCGGTCTCGATGCTCACACTCGGCGTCGCGATCACAGGCTTCGGCTTCCTCGTGTACTGGAGTTCGATGAAGGAGCTTCCCCTGGCAGTTGTGAGTGTCCTCATGCACATCGAGCCCGCCTCTGCTGTCGTGCTCGCTCTTCTGTTTCTCGATGAGACCCCGGTCATTTGGCAGTGGTTCGGGATAGGGTTGGTCATCGCCGGGGGTCTGCTGGCCGCCCGCGACGGAGCTGAGGAGGAGGTGCTTGGTGCTCCAGCCAATCTTTGAAGTCCGCAATCTCGGTGTCGCTGTGAACGATCTCGCGGCCGCCAAGCTGCGTCCCGATGTGCGCGTCTCGGTGGAGCCGTACGGCCCCATGCTTCCCTACGGTTGGGTCGAGGCCGTCCCCGACATGAGCTTTGCGATCTATCCGGGAGAAGTGCTGGCGATCGTCGGTGAGTCGGGGTCCGGCAAGACACTGTCGGTGATGGGCAGCCTCGGGCTGCTTGGTGCCGGGGCAAGGGTGATCAGGGGCGAGGTCTACTTCGACGGGACCCGAATCCGTCCTACCGCAACCGAGGAACACCGCGATTCCAAGCGTCGCTCCCGGCGCAGGCGCCCCAGGCGAGAGCGCTTTCTCGAGGAGCTACTCGATGACGACTGGCGGCGCATCATGGGAACCGAGGTGGGCGTTCTCTTCCAGAACGCCATTGGCGGCTGGAACCCGGTCGAGATCATCGGTGAGCAAGCCGGCGAAGCGCTCGACGAGCATACGGACCTGTCATTGCGCGAGGTTCAAGACCGGGTTCTCGATGCGCTCGGGGAGGTGAAGCTGCCGCGGGAATCGAAATACCTCTCGTTCCCCAACCAGCTGAGCCGCGGCCAGGCGCAACGGGCCATGCTGGCGGCCGCTCTCGTGAAGGCGCCGCGTATGCTGGTAGCCGATGAGCCGCTGACGGGCCTCGATGCCGGTGTGGCCGCGTCGATCTCGAGCCTCATTCGCGACATGCAGCAGAAGCGAGGCATGGCAATGATCTTCGTTACCCACGATCTCGCCCAGGTCGCCTCGATGGCCTCACGGGTGGCGATCATGTATGGAGGCCGTATCGTCGAGATGGGCCCCGTCGATGGAGTCTTCCGCTCACCACAGCATCCGTACACAGAGGGCTTGCTCGGGGCCTTGCCGCGGCCGGGGATGTCCCGTCTGCGCCCGATCGAAGGCGATGTGCCCAAGATCACCGACGTGCCCGCGGATGCGTGCCCTCTTGTGCCCCGGTGCTCGTACTCGGTGGCAGCGTGTTCGGTACAGGCTCCACCGTTGATGGCTTCACCACCGGGCGAGGTTGCATGCATTCGTGCGACGGAGCTCGAGCTTCAAGGTGTCTGAGCCACATCGACGACGCCCATGCGACGACTAAGGTGAAGCTTCGTCCGGAGGCAAGGGAGACTGAGTTGTGAAGCTCGTCACCTATATGGGGCTCGTTGTGCGTCGCCTGTGGGCCAAGCGGGGCATTCTGCTTGGTTCTCTGTTGGGATCGACGCTTGTCATCGCCCTGCTCGTCGTAGTCCCTCTCTACCAGGACTCAGTCAAAGCCGTCGATCTGCGGTTTTCGATGCAGAGCGCCCTCGCCGAAGAGGTCGACTTCAACGTCGCAGTCCAGACCACCAACTACATGGCCGCCGAGGCAACGGCCAACCGCGATCTGGTCACTGATCTCCAATCCTCGATCATCTCCAGGTGGTACCCGACCTACGTTGAACGCACCCAGACCCGCGAGTTCGTTGTCATCCCTACAGGTGGGGCGGTCGATTGGGTAGGCCGCGGGGAACAGTGGAAGGAGGAGAAAGCCGCCATCGAGCTGGCCAACTCCAAGCTCGACCCGACCGAGGAACCCGAGGAGGTGCCCAACCCGCCGTACCCGACGCCACCGCAAGAGGCACTACAGGTGCGATTATTCACCAGCCCCGAAGTCGAGGAGCACCTCGAATTAGTCGACGGGGAGTGGCCTGGCACGCTGCTGGAGGCTCCCGAGGGGGACAGCGCGGCACCGCTGCCGATCGTCGTTGGACAGGATGTTGCCACCCTCACCCAACTTGGCGTCGGCGATGTCTTTGTGTTGAAGCCGTTCTCGGGTGTGCCGAGCGTATTTGAACTGGTAGAGATCTCGGGGATCGTTGCCCCTGTCGACGGCGGCGAGAAGATCTGGGGAGTGGACGACCCGCTGCGGATGGTGTACCTCTCGCAGGAGAACTTCGACGCGTGGACGGCTCCGGTCCCGATTGCCGCCGTGCAAGACCCATGGCTACGCAGCACGCGCGGTCTCCCGAATCTGACTGCTTCTCAGCGCTGGATCATCGACTTTGACCCGAACGCTCTCCAGTTCGAGGACGTGGCATCGGTGCGGGGTAAAATTGGGGCGTTCCGGGCTCAGATGAGCCAGGACAGCGGCGGCAAGCTCGCCGCACAAACCCAACTGGGCACCCTGCTCGACGAATTCGATGTGCGCTCGGTCACCGTTGGTGGTCCGATTGTGGCGATCCTGGCCCTGGTCGTCGGCGGGGCGCTCTACTTCCTCATCTACACGGCGGCGCTGACTCTGGAGCGGGAAGGCCCCGAGATAGCCCTACTCAAGACCCGTGGCGCCAGCACATGGCAGACAACCGGCATTCACCTGGCGCAATCGGCGGTTGTAGCTGCCATTGCAGCTTTTGCAGCTCCGTCGGTAGCACGAGTGCTGGTAGGGATCACCGGCAGAGTGCCTCCTCTGTCCGATCTCACCGGGGGAGAGCCACTACAGGTATCACAGGTGGCGTCTATCACCCCCTATGTGATTGGCGGCGCCATCGCCACCTTCCTGTCGATGGGGCTTGCGATCGTCCCATTTGCTCGGCGTCCAGTCCTCGAGCTGCGGTCGCTCGAAGCGAGGCCGGCGGGGAACTCGGTGTGGCAGCGTTACAACCTCGATCTGTTTGCCATCGCTCTTTCGCTGGTGATTCTCCTCCAACTGGTGCAGCGGGGCTTCATCAACACCACCGGCGGTGAGGTGAAGCTCGACGCCCTGGCCGTTGTATTCCCGGTGTTGCTGCTGTTCACCGGTGCGCTTGTCTTGTTGCGGATCCTGCCGTGGCTGTTGCGAGCCGTCGGGTGGGCCATGACCAAAGTTCGCGGATTGTCGCTGGCGCTTCCCGGCTGGCACCTGGGACGCAACCCGATCCCGTACGGCCGCCTGGCGCTGCTGGTGTGGCTGACAACCGGGCTCGGAGCATTTGCCCTCACCTATGCCGGGACCCTGGACCAGTCGTTCCAGGACAGGGCGGCGTTTGCCGCCGGTAGCGACGTCCGGGTCATTGCCGATGAAGCTGGTTACCTCCAGGTTCCCGAGGGTGATGTCGGGGCGGCGGTATTTAGAACCGACGGCGCTCCCCGACAGAGCAACCGTCGTGCCGAGGTCCTGGCTATTCGGCCGGACGATTTTGCGTCGGTGGTGAAATGGCGGTCGGACTTCGGAGCCGGGGATCCCCAAGAGGTGTTCTCTCGGTTGCGACCCGATGGTGTTGCCCCTGACCTCGGTATCGAGCTTCCGGCAGACGCCACACGGTTGCTGATCGACGGAGTTGTCGTCCCCCTCAGCTGGCAGGAGCAGGATGAGATGGACACAGACAAGCCCGATGCCGGTTTGCGCATGATGATGAGGGCATTCGACGCAGATGGACGTGCCTGGACGTTCCAGGCCGACAACGACTTCACTGATTCGGAGTGGTTGACCGTCGAATTCGATCTCACCAAGGGCCTCAACGACTACCTGTCAGACCCGGTTCCGCCGCTGACGATCCATGCGCTCTGGGTCGAGCGCTCCAATCCAGAGGGCAACACGGTGCTCAACGGCGAGTCCATGCTGATCCGCAACTACCGGGTCGTCGGGGATACCGAGAACCTGATCAGTCTCGACGATCTCGAGGTCACCAACGATCTCGTACTCCGGCCCGATGTACCAGCCTCCTACGCTGCTGAGGCCTACTACGACAAAGTCCCCGATGGTGTCGAAGAACCGGACAGCGCAACCATCAAACGGTCTCCGCTCTATGCAGACGGGACTGCAACCCTGTGGGTCGGTCCCGGGGTCCGTACCAGCCTCAACGAGGCCGTCCCGGCGCTCCGGGCTCCATTGGAGGATCTCGAGGTGCTCATCGACGACGAATTGGCATCCATTGCCGGTCTCGAGGTCGGTGACGAGTCCCCATTCTCGATCGGATCAGAGCTGTACAACGGTGAGGTTGTCGGTTTTCTCGGCCGCGTCCCGACCATGGTGGACAAGCGACGCGAGGGTCGCATGATCGTGGACCTGGATGCTCTCAATGGATGGATGAATGGCACCCCGAGTTGGAGTTTCGAAAGCGCCCTTGCCCGGGTGCAAGCTCCTCAAGAGATGTGGATCAAGACGCGAGACACCGATGCGACGGTGCGGCTCATCAACGCACAGTTCAAGCCGGGTTACGAGGCCGACAAGATCGTCACACTCAAGGAGTCGGCCGGGGAGTTTTCGAGCCGGCCGGTGCAGGTGGGCCTGGTTGCAGTTCTGTTCGTAGGCGCCGTGGTCTCGGTGGTGCTTGCTCTTGCCGGTGTCACCGGATATGTCCTGCTGGCAGTAGCCAGGCGAGCCCGGGAAATGGGTGTGCTGCGTGCGCTCGGTTTTCCACGTCGTGGCGTTGCGGCAACCTTCACAGTCGAGCAGATCGCCGTGCTCGGCCTCGGTGCCGTAATCGGAACCTACGGTGGGATTGCTCTGATGTGGGCGATGCTGCCCTTCCTCCAGTTGGGTGAGACGGCGACCGACATCGAGCCGCCAATACTCATCTCCGTGCACTGGGGGGTTCTTCTCGCCTACATCGGTGTGGTGAGCGTGATGCTTGTGTTCTCGGTCATTTGGGCCACCCGTCGGGTGTCTACCCGTCGTATGAGTGAGGTGCTGCGGGAGGTGAATCGCTGATGACTCAGATCATCGAGTGTGACAATCTCATCAAGATTCACAAGCAGGGAAACCTGGAGGTGGTTGCGCTCCAGGGTCTCGACTTCTCCATGAAGAAGGGCGATTTCATCTCGATTGTCGGGAAGTCCGGGGCGGGCAAGTCAACGTTGCTGCAAATTCTTGCTGGCTTGGAGACGCCGTCTGCCGGTCAGGTAGAGGTGGCGGGTGTCGACCTGACAGATCTGACCTCGAAACAGCGGGTCAACTACTACCGCCGCGGAGTGGGCTTCCTCTGGCAAGATTTCACCCGGAACCTGTTGCCGTACCTGAAAGCGATTCAGAACATCGAGTTGCCGATGCTGCTTGCAGGCGTTCCGACGCGCCGCCGTAAGAAACGGGCGATGGCGCTGCTCGAGGCCGTCGGATTGCGCAGTAGCGCGTACTCCCGTGTCCATACGATGTCGGGTGGTGAGCAGCAGCGGCTGGCCCTCTGCGTCGCACTGTCTCTCGGTCCCCAGTTGTTGCTGGCCGATGAGCCGACCGGTGAGCTCGATACGGAGACGTCGCTTGGAATCTACGAGTTGCTGCGCAGGATGTCGCACGAGGGTGGGCTCAGCGTCCTTGTCGTCACCCACGATGTTGCCCTTGCTCAGCGAACAGATCGTGTGGTTCGTCTGGCCGACGGGCGGATGGCAACCCAGGGAAGGTTCGAGACCCACGAACTGCTTGCGATCGACCGGCGGGGCATGGTCCAGATACCCCGGGAGCTACTGATCGCGGCCGGGATTGACAACCAGGTCCAGGCCAGGGTGGTTGATGAGGGCATCCTGCTGGAGCCATCGGGAGGCACCGATGGCGATTGAGCTGAGAGGCATCTCCAAGCGTTATTCCAACGGTGCGGTTGGTGCGACCGACGTCAATCTCGTTACCGACCCCGGCGAGTTCGTCGCATTGTTCGGCCCGTCCGGGTCGGGCAAAACCTCGTTGCTCCACATGGCGGGATTGCTGCTTCGCCCGGACTCGGGGGAGGTTCTCATTGATGGGGATCGGGTCGACGACAAGTCGGAGACAGGTACCGCGCTTCTACGTCGATCCAGGCTCGGGTTTGTGTTTCAGAGCGCCAGCTTGCTGCCGTTGTTGTCAGCCGCCGAGAACGTCGACGTGTCGTTGCGGCTGCTCGGCGTCGGAGGTCGTAAGGCGCGGGATCGGGTCAACGCTGCCCTGGAGTCTGTCGGTATGGCCGGCCGGGCCGGCCATCGTCCGGATGAGCTTTCGGGTGGTGAGCAACAACGTGTCTCGATTGCCCGGGCGCTGGTGCACGAACCCGGCTATCTGCTGGCCGATGAGCCAACCGGTGAGCTCGACTCGGCGACCGGAGCCGCCATTCTCGGACTGCTGCGACAAGTGGCGGCCGGCGGCACCACTGTGCTCATGGCATCTCACGACCCGGCGGCGATCAAGTTTGTCGACCGGGCGCTGTTCGTTAGCGACGGTACGCTGCACGCCCCGAGTAGGGATGAGCTCTCACTGTGGCTGACCGACGGAACGTCGATCAGCACCGATCGCTGAGCGAGTTGGCCCGATCGGGTCAGCCGCTTTCCACCACTGTCGTCTCTATCGAGTATTGGGTGGCGTCGTATGCATGGCGGGCGAACTCGACCTTGCGACCCGATTCGTCCTGAAGTACCCGTTGGATGGTGAGTAGAGGAGCGCCAGGTTCGAGACGAAGCGTCTCGGCTTCCTCGGGGGTGGCTATGCGAGCCTCGATCACCTGGGTCGCCTCGTGCGGACGGACACCCGCCGCACGCATCAGCGCATAGAGGCCGTCGCTCGCCAGCGCCTCGGCGGTCAGGCTCCCGCCGATGTCGGCAGGAAGCCAGTTGTGCATGATCGCCAGCGGCCGATCGTCGGCATAGCGCACCCGTTCGATCCGCGTCACCGTGGTACCGGAGGGGACTTCGAGATGCTGTGCGATTTCTTCGTCGGCCGCATCGGAGCCGAGATGTACAACGGCGGTGGCAGGTCGGCGTCCGGTGCTGGCCAGGTCGTCATAGAGGCTCGAGAGTTTCACTCCTCGACGCACATGGGAGGCGACGACCTGTGTTCCGACACCACGTTTGCGCACCAACATGCCGTGGTCGACCAATTGCTGGATTGCCCGGCGTGCCGTCGGTCTCGAGACGCTCCACCGTTCGGCGAGATCGACTTCGCTCGGCAAGAAGTCGCCCTTGTTGAGCCTGCCGGTCTCGATCGCCTTCTGAAGTTGGTCGGCAATCTGGTGGTATAGAGGAACCGGGCTCGTCGGATTTAGCGTTACGCCCAATTCATCGATTGCCATCGCTGCCACGTCTCATTCCCCCTTGGGGCCGCAGGCACCCCGCTTTCGGGTTGGTGTAGCCTAGTCTACATATGGCGTGCCATATTATTGTAAAGTCAATATTACATTACAACGAAAGATAGGCGAGTGATGGGTGCCGAACGACGCTTTTACTACCCGGCCGGTGACCTTGCCGCAAACGGATTCGAGCTCGAGGTGACGCCGCAGGTTGCCGGATGGGGCTATTCGAGCTTCCGGGTACTACGCCTTGGCCCTGGCGAATCTAAGACATTCGAGTCCGGGGGCGAAGAGTTGGTGGTGCTACCGCTCTCAGGGTCCTGTGTCGTCGAGTGTGACGACGAGCACTATGAACTACAGGGACGCGACGGGGTGTTCTCGGGTGTGTCCGATTTCGCATACATACCAATCGAGGCGCACGTCACCGTGAGCAGCAAAGCAGGCGGTCGGTTCTCGATCTCCGGGGCAGCCGCTACCAAGCGCTATCCGTTCCGCTACCGCGCCGCCAAAGACGTATCGGTCGAGCTCCGCGGCGCCGGCCAGTGCTCACGCCAAGTGGTCAACTTCTGCACCCCAGAGACCTTCGAGGCGGATCGCCTCATCGCCGTCGAGGTGCTCACGCCTGCAGGCAATTGGTCGTCGTATCCACCACACAAACACGACGAAGAGAGAGAGACCGAGACTGCACTCGAGGAGGTCTACTACTTCGAGGTGGCCGATGGCCCCACCGACCCGGGCTTTGCATACCATCGTGTCTATGGGCATCCGGGCTTCGAGATCGACGTGCTCGAGGAGGTCAGGACCGGGGACACGATTCTCATTCCACATGGTTGGCACGGACCGGCAATGGCTGCTCCCGGATACCACCTCTACTACCTGAACGTGATGGCGGGGCCGGGCGCCGAGCGAGCGTGGAGGATCTGCTTTGACCCGGTCCATGCCTGGGTGCGCAACACCTGGGAAGGTCAGCCGATCGATCCGAGGTTGCCGCTCACTTCTGCCCGGTCGTAGCCAGCGAGTGAGGAGGGCCCGGCGGTCAACACCCGGCAAGCGCCTGACTGCTCACACTGACGTGAAGGGCGGCATGGCCGGCGTACTCGTGAGCCCGTTCGAGATCGGCGGTCTGAGAGAGGGTGGCCCAGCCAACGATACGCATCGGGTGAGACGCCAGTGACGGGAACGTGTTGTTGCGCGGCGTCCATTCGGTGATTGCGGCGGTCATCTCCATCCAGCGGTTCCCTGGGTCATCCCATGAGCCACCGAGCACGTCGCGTAGTACACATTCGGCGTCACCGAGAGCACCCCGGACCAGACCAACCGGTGTCCCGTCGAGACCGGGCAGCAACCCCGTGTCGTTGGCTCCGCTGACCTCGCCATCGCCGTTCCGGTCGCCGTATCCGGGACCGTCGGGACCGACTACCAGATTGGCGGCGGCCTCGGCAGCCATGGTCACCGTTGCCAGATCGCCGGCGCTGCGCCACGTGGTCACGTAACCGGAGATCTCGTCGATTCGCGTCTGCACATCTGACGCAGTTCCGGTCTCTGTGGGCCCATCCGAAGCGCCGCCGCATGCGGCGAGTAGCAATGCGACAAGGAATGTTGCGACAACTCTCATGGAAGCATCCTGACAGCCCATCGCATCAGTACCAACGGAATCACGAAGAACAATCTGTGAATGCCGGCATCACCGTGACCTGGGAAGAGCCGTGACCGAGACTATCGGTCTGGTTCGCAACCAGTGCGGCACCGAATGGGGCTACACGCTCCACCGGCTCAACGGCGAACCCTACTGTGACGCCTGCCGCACGGCATGCACGGCCGGCGAGTGGAAACGACGGCGAGCCCGAGGTATCCCCGCCCGGCAACGAGCCAGATGCGGCACCGCATCCGGCTACCGCCGTCACCTCACGACCGGAACCGCACCATGCGAGCGGTGCAGAGCAGCGCACGCCCACGAGATGCGCGCGTACCGACACCGCAAACGTCGTCAGGCGATCAGCACCCGCGAATGGATCCGGGACATCCTCGAGACCTGGCACGGCGACTGGTTCACCACCAAGCAGCTTGCCGTGGCGGTTTCTGAAGCCAGCGGAACGGCTGAGACGACCGTACGTCGCGCCGTCAACCGACTCGTCAACGCTGCTCCCAACTGGCTGGAAACCCAGGTCCTCGACGGTGAACGGCGCTACCGCGCGCAGCAACGGAGCTACCTATGGACGTAGCCAATGTCATCGCCAACCGCATCTGTCGTCTCGCCACCGAGATCATGCCGCAATACCTCGAATGAAGGGTCGGGGCCTATCCTGACGTGCCTGTTGGCGTGTAGCTCGGTGGATGCGACAGTTGAGCCGGCGGGAGGCTGAACTCGAGGTCAGGGAGGTGCGGTAGAAGACGCATCGAAGTCGGTACTCCGCCACAGCGACACCACGCCGAAGGTCGGACGGAATGACCGTTGCCCGTGTGGGTCGGGGCTGAAGTACAAGCACTGCCACGGTCTACCGGGTCGGCTACCGAACGGGGACTGTCAGAAATCCGGTGTAATTGCCTGTTGGCCTGAGAAGCTGAGCCTTGATGGCTTGGCGGAAAGGAACAGGCAGTGACGAGTATCTCTGAACCGGCGGCTGCATCGCCGGAGGACAAGTAGCTTGCTGAGGAGCTGGTCGAACGAGCAAGGAATGATGGTGTGGAGCTGGTCGGTCCTGGCGGACTGCTGTCCGGGTTGACCAAGAACGTGTTGGAGGCTGGGCTCGAGGCCGAAATGTCAGAACATCTTGGCTACGACAAGCATGACCCGGCCGGCCGAAACAAAGCTAACTCCCGTAACGGCACCCGTGCCAAGAAGCTCCTGACTGATGTGGGACCCGTTGATATCGAGGTGCCCCGTGATCGTGACGGCAGCTTCGAACCCGTGTTGGTCAAGAAACGCCAGCGGCGTCTCACCGGTGTCGATGAGATGGTGATCTCGTTGACCGCAAAGGGGTTGACCACTGGCGAGGTGGCAGCGCATATGGCGGAGGTCTACGGAACCGACGTCTCCCGGGACACGATCAGCCGGATCACCGACCGGGTCCTAGGAGAGATGTCCGAATGGCAAAACCGGCCGTTGGATTGCGTCTACCCGGTGGTGTTCATCGACGCCATGGTGGTCAAGATCCGAGACGGGCAGGTAACCAACCGACCCGTCTACACCGCCATCGGGGTCACCGTTGACGGCGAACGAGACATCCTGGGCCTATGGGTGGGCAACGGCGGCGAAGGAGCCAAGTTCTGGCTCCAAGTCCTCACCGAGATCAAGAACCGAGGAGTCGCCGACGTCTGCATCGTTGTCTGTGACGGATTGAAGGGTCTCCCGGAGGCAATCGAGAACACCTGGCCGTTGGCGATAGTCCAAACGTGCGTGCTGCATCTGATCCGCAACACGTTCCGGTTTGCCTCCAAGGCCGACTGGGACAAACTCGCCCGGGAGCTGCGGCCGGTCTACACCGCGGTGTCGGAACAAGACGCCAAAGAACGCTTTGTCGAGTTCACCGAGATCTGGGGTGACAAGTATCCCGCCATCGTCAGGTTGTGGGAGAACGCCTGGACCGAGTTCTCACCGTTCCTCGACTACTCACCAGAGATCCGCAAGGTCATTTACTCGACAAACGCGGTCGAATCGTTGAATGCCAGGATGCGCAGAGCCACCCGAGCCAGGGGTCATTTCCCCACCGAACAAGCGGCATTGAAATGTCTCTATCTCGTGGTGCGTAGTCTGGACCCCACCGGCAAAGGAAGGAAACGCTGGATGAACCGATGGAAAGGTGCTCTCAACGCCTTCGCCATCACCTTCGAAGGCCGCATCCTCCCGACCGACAACTAGACATGCCAACGGCAGTTACACCAATTATCGGACAGTCCCCGGGAACAAAGCGTCCGGGCATTTTGGGGCGTTCGCGCCTAGCAGCATGACCTTGGGGGCTCGTTGCTATAGCCTGGGTATCGAAGGGATCGGTCACTCAGTGCTTGCCTGGGCCTGGCGTCGGCGCGCCTAAACCGATTCGAGGGCCAGCCGCGTGAAGTATGCCTTCTTAGCCTGCTCCGCCCGTCTTCTTCGTTTTAGTGGAGGAAGTACCCGTTCTGGGTCGACTTCGTCATCGAAATGGGCCATGAACGCTCGACGAGCTGGCATGGTGTGGCTCCTCGAATCGAAAGAGGCTGCCAACGCATGGTTGGCTAGCGCTCCTCTCCCCTACTCCACTCTGGCTCAGCTGGCGTTGGCGATGCGGTGTCGTTGTTCTTCGAGATGACGCAGGCGGGTCTGGTCGCCGGCGGCATCTGCGGCTTGGATGCGGAGGTCCCAGCAGCGATCACAATGGGGACCAGCGGCGATGCCCTGGGCTGCGGTGTTGTCGGCGTCGCTGTAGCGACCGAGATTGATCTCTAGTTGGGTGAGTTGGTGGGCGGCATCGTGGATGCGCTGCATGCTGGAGGTGACCTTGCCGTCGGTGATGGCCCATATCCAGTCGACGTTGTCGAAGGGTGCGCCTCTTACTAGGTCAAGGGCTTGACGTAGATGGGCTGCTCGTTGTTGGTCGCTGCCGGCAACATCAGCTTCGGCTACATGGGCCACGAATCGCTGCTCGTCTGAGGTGACGCCGGTCCGGTACCAGCCGTCTCGGGCTCTAGGTAGGAGATCTACTCCGATGTTGCGTCGCAGTTCGGCGGCGCATTGCTGCAGCGTGGGTTTCTTGGCGTGCTGGTTTGGGGCGTCGGGCCAGAGCACGTCGAGCAGCTTGTCGGTGGAGGCACCTTTGGGGTGGGTGACCAGGTATGCGAGCAGCTCGATTGATTGGCTGCGGCGCAACGAGGGTTCAGTGTCGTCGATGATGAGGCGGGGTCGGCCCAGCACTTGCAGTTCAACGGTTGGTGTCGGGCGGGGTTCGATTTCGATTTCTCTTCGGTGGGTTCGGGTAGCCCGTCGACGGTGAGGGGGAACACCATGGTTGGTACGTCGAGTATCCCGTAGGCGGGCATCGACCAGGAGAACTTCGGGGCTGCTTCGTATGTCGGCCACGAGGCAACACCGCCAGGCTGTGAGCAGGGCTACCTGCTGCCGGTGACGACGAATTCGCCCCGGATGCCGTCACCGGTCATGCCGGGCTTGCAGGCGGTCACGTAGGAACCGGGGTCTGGCTGCACCACCAGAGAGCGGGTGAGGCCCGGTCCGATGTTCTCGACCTCACCGATGATCCGGGTGCCGTCCTCACTGTAGAGGTAGAACTCGGTTGCATCACTTCCTTCGTTCTTGACGGCGAAGGTGATGGTGCCCGTCGGAGCCTCGGTGCTGCTCAGCTCGCAGGTGGTGTCCGTGCCGGTCACATTGATCGCTGTCGAAGTGGCGTCGCCGTCATTGTCTGCGGTGCAGCCGGCCAACACAAACAGGATCACCAGGGCGGGAAGGAGACCGAGCCGTTTCATGGCAGTATCCGGGAAGCCCCGGCCGGGACTGCCGAGCGTGCCGGTGAGGTCCGTTCGGGCCTCATCCTGCGGACAAAGACGGTGATCACGGGGATTGAGTAGCCGAACCACGCCATCATCTCGAGCCACGTCGTGCGTGGCGAGAAGTTGAGCGTTCCCTTGAGTAGGGTGCCGTACCACGAGGACGGAGCAACGGTACTGGAGACGTCGAACGCGATGGCATTGAGCCCGGGGAGGATCCTTGCCTCCTGGAGGTCATGAATCCCGTAGGAGAGCACCCCGGCGGCGACCAGGATCAGCAGTGCCCCCGTCGCAAAGAAGAACCGGCGCAGATCAATACGCACCGCACCGCGGTGAATGAGCAAGGCGAGCCCTGCGGCGGTGGCTAGTCCGAAAGCGGCACCGGCGAGAGGCTCGAGCGTCGAACCTGCCGCCTTAGTCGCGGTCCAAAGGAACAGCGCGGTTTCCAGCCCCTCCCGGCCTACGGCGAATGCGGCGACCGCGGCGAGGCTCCAACCACCGGCGATGACGGCTGCATCGGCACGACCTTCGAGCTCACCCTTCATGTTCCGAGCCGTGCGAGCCATCCAGAAAATCATCCAGGTGATGAAGCCGACCGCAACCACGGAGAGAAACCCACCTATCGCCTCCTGTGCCTCGAAGCTGAGACCGCGCGGGCCGAAGGTGAGGATGGCACCTGTCGCCAGCGAGGCGGCGACCGCCATGCCGACGCCGGTCCAGACCCTCGCCAGCTGGTCGCGGCATCCGGACTTGACCAGGTACGCGATGAGAATGCTGACGACCAGGGCGGCTTCCAGACCCTCGCGCAAGCCGATTAGAAAGTTGGCAAACATGTCCCTCACATAGATTAGCCGCGGTTAACGTGAATGATTAAGCGAGCCTAATCTACGTGAGGGGGAGCTGTTGTCAAACCAAGGCGTGTGGGCTCACCCTGCTTTTGGGGTGACCAGGACGTGTGCCGCCACGCCGGGGGACATGTGGATGTGGCCATCACCCGCATCGACAAGACACCCATGGTCCGAGCCGATTGCCAGCAGTGTGACCATGGTGCCCTCGGTCATGCCTTCATCCTCGAGAAATGAGCGCGTCGCCGAGTCGCCTGCGATTCGGGTCACGATGCTCTTCTGGCCAACCCCTAGATCGGTCAGCGGAAACTCATGAGGGCCGGTTGGTGCCGAGCTGCTTGCCGCGGGTATTGGTTTGCCCTCGGGGTCGAGGATCGGATCACCCAGGAAGTCGGCAAGACGGCCCGCTACTTCTGCTGGTGTTATGTGCTCGAACTCACATGCGACGGTGTCTGCCGCTGCCGGTGAGAGGCCCAGGTGCTCGGCAAGAAACAACGCCCAGAGCCTGCGTCGCCGCAACACTCGATTGGCGATTGCGGTGCCTTCTGCTGTGAGTGTGACACCCCGATATGGTGCGTACTCGACGAACCCACGCCTCACGAGCTTCTTGGTCATCTCGTTCGCGGAGACGCGCGAGATGGACAGATTCTCTGCCAGCAGCGGGACCGGCACCGGGCTCTCGTGGCCGTCCTCCAGAGCGCGCGCCACTGTGATGAGGAACATCTCCTCACTCTCGGAGGTGGTGCTCGACCCCGGCGCAGGTGTCCCGGCTCTGGCTGCGTTGTGCGTGGTGCTCATCGGATCTCCTCCGGATGAGCCTACTCAGGGAAGGTTGCCGATCCAGCCGTGGGGCGCATGATCGCCTCAAGGCGCCCGGTTGCGCGCAGCGTCAGCTCGAACACGCTCTCGCCGTTCTCATAGCTATAGGTAAGATCGCCCTCCATCTTTCTGGCCAGGGTGCGAGAAATATGCAATCCCAGGCCGAGTGCGGGCACGGGATCGTGGGGCTGGCCGCTCCGCTGGTAGGGCTCGAACATCGAATCGGCCGTTCCCGGCGCGATACCGGCGCCGTTGTCCTTGACCCGGAGTGCGACGGTCCTGGCGCTTTCGGAGACCTCAATGACGACCTTCGGCCCGCCGTACCGAAATGCGTTGGAGATCAGGTTGCGGATGATCTGGCGGACGCGGCCGGGATCGCCGATACCCCGTGCGGTGGTCGTGGGAAGAGTGACGGCACGACGTGCCTCTGCGTCGAGGCCCTCTATCGCCTGGGCTGCCTGGGCGCCGAGGTCCACATTGACTCGAACAAGTTCGAGCTGGCCGAGATCGGCCTTGGCCGAGACGAGGAGATCGTCGACGATGTTGGTCAGATCGGCACTCTGTTGCACCAGGAGACCGACCATCTCTGTCCTGTCTGCATTCGAAAGGTCGGGGGCTTCGCGGAGCAACTCGGCAAACCCGACGATCGCCGCGAGCGGGGTCCTGATCTCGTGTGAGACAGTCGCAATGAGTTGGTCCTTCGACTGCACCTGCCGCTCCTTGGTATCGAGGATCGCCTCTAGATCGCGTTGTGCGGTGCGCAGATCGGTGACGTCGAGATCGACGATGACGATCTTGTCCCAACGGGGCAGATCGGCGTCGCCGGTCGCCCTCCAATGGGAGCGGACCACGACATCGCCGACCAGAGTTGGCGCCGTGTGCTCTCGAACGATGGAGGAGACTTTGCGGAATGGTGCGGTGAACTGTGCCACCAGCGTCTGATGCAATTCCGGATAGGCATCCGGTGTGAAGCGGCGCTCGGGAAGCTCGGGAAGGTCCGGGGAGAAGGGTGACCCGTAGAGTCTGATCCACTCCGGGCTGGCGGCGACGGTCCTCGGCAAGGTCAGCGTCTCTGAGAATAGGGCGGCGTCGTTGAGCAGCATCTCTCTGAGGGTCTCGCCGTCTATACCGGCGAAGCGCTTGAGGATCGGGGTGTAGTCGGAGACGAGTAACGGGACCGGGATCGCCGAGACGATCAGGTCGACTTCAGCGGAGGTCGAGTGCACGGACATCTTCTCATGGTATCGACTCGCTCCAGATGTCCCTTGACAGAATTGACCACAGTTGGGAGGTCTCGCCATTTCGGTGATTGCGCTAGCCATGAGTCGGCGAGCTGCTTCGTGACGGTCGCCCGCCACATCCCGGTCCGTAAGATCATCCAGTGTCGGCTTGTTGCAGAAGCGAACTAGCCGGAGCGACCCCCGCCACGCCCATTCGATGAGGCGGTGATCGCCTCGTAGTCGGCGAGGCTGATATAGGCCGGCTCGTAGTCGACGTCGTAGCGATCGAGCTGACGGGTGAATGCCCGGAGATGGTTGGAGGAGCCCTCGAAAAGGTTGCCGAAGACGAGCTTGATGTCTTCGTTGTCCGTTTCCGCGATCCGCTGCTCGAGATCGGCGATGTCGACATCCTCGATGGTCGCTCCCACCACCAGCGCATCGGTTACGGATTGTGATCCTTGTGCGATCAGCTGGTCATAGAGAGCCTGGAGGCCGGGGTCGCTGAAGACACCGGGCTCGCCTGCTGGATCGTCGAGCCCGTAGCGGTCGAGGAGCTCGAGCACTGCATCCATGTGGGAGCTCTCAGATTGTGCGATGTTCGCGAAGACCTGCAATCCCCAGAGGTCCCCGAGCTCGACATACACATCACGGGCGAGCTTCTCCTCTTCTCGCATGAAGATGAGCGCTGCGACCTCGTCATTGCTGAGCTCTTGAAGCGGCAAGCCGGTGAGGGCGTTCCCACTGTGTGTGCTCGAGGCGGTCGTCGCGTTCGTCGTCACCACGGTGGTGGTTGGGGCGGCGATGTTGGCCTGCGTGGTGTCTGCCGAGGACGGTGCGCTGCAAGCAGCGAGGCTAACCGCACCGAGTGCGACTCCGAGGATGAGGATTACACGTTTCTTGGTCTTCATGGTCTCTCCAGGAGAATCGGTTGATTTCAATTGCCCCTACATCTCAGCAAGTCCGCGTGAAGCACCTCGCGGGGCTGACGTGAAGACCGTGTGAAGGCTCAGAAGATGAGAAGAGCCAGTGCACCGGCGACCAGCAGGACCATTGTGATCCGCTCAAAGACCACCCGATCAACACGGTCGACGAGGGAGCGCCCGAGGACAACACCCACCGGGATCATCGGCCAACCCCAGATCGTCGACAGGATCAGATGGCCGTCTATCAGCCCGGTGAGCAGGTAGCCGGGCACCTTCAGGATGTTGATCATTGCGAATAGGCCGACGGTGGTGCCGACAAATCGCTTTGGCTCGAGACCTACGCCCATCAGGTAAACGATGATCGGCGGACCACCCGCGTGTGCCACCGATGAGGTAAACCCGGCTGTCGTCCCGGCGACAATCGCCCATTGCTTGCGGTGTTGTTGCGGAATCCGCACCCCTCGCTGCTTCATATAGACGATGGCGAACAGCAACAACGCAACGGCAATGAGTCGCCGCAACGCAACTTCACTGATGTGGGAGATGACAAACGTGCCGGCAACGATGCCGACGACGGCGGCAGAGAGCAGTGGCCACAGCAGCCTGGTTTCCCACTTCCGCCAATAGGCGGCAACGGCGAAGCTGTCCGCAGCGATCAACATTGGCAGCAAGAGCCCGACGGCCTCGTCGGCAGGTAGCGCCAGCACCATGATCACGGTGACGAAGGGGCCCAGAGTTCCGGCGACGCCTGCCTTGTTGAACCCGAGCAGCAGACAGGCCAGAGCGACCAGCCAGATCACTTGGTCAATTCCACAGACGGGTCGATGCCGGCGTATGCGGTTGGTGGGTTGGGCATGTCGACCGATCAGTGGCGGATGCTGCGGCGGCACATGCTACCGGGCAGCCACGGCGGCTCGATCGAGACCGGAAGGAGGCCTCGTCGAGGGCGATATGATTGCGGACTATGGATGCTGTGGAGATCTCGCACCGGGTCTACGACCTGCTCGCCAAGCTCGCCGGGCCACCGTTGCCCGGGATGCGGGCCTGGACGGGCGAAGAGTGGGGGCCCGCGAACGCCGCGGCCACGATCGTGCTCAATCGCCCGGGTGCCCTGCGTGCCATGTTGTTGCCACCGAACGACCTGTCTGTTGCTGAGGCCTACATCTATGGAGACATCGACCTTGAAGGCGACCTCTACCTATTGGTGCGTTTCGGAGCCGCACTGGGGGAGTCGCGGCACGGCCCGCTGACGGTGTCACGGTTGCTCCGGCTGCTGCGACAGCTTCCGGAAGAAGTCAACCGCGTCGATGCCGATCAACCGCGCTTCACCGGCCTGTTGCATTCGCAACGTCGTGACAGGGCTGCAGTCACCCACCACTACGACACCGGCAACGAATTCTTCGAGATGTTCCTCGGAAAGCAGATGGTCTACTCGAGTGCGGATTTCCTCAGCCCAACCGATACGCTCGATCAGGCGCAACACCGCAAGCTCGATCTGATCTGTCGCAAACTCCGGCTTTCGCCGGGCATGAGGTTTCTCGATGTCGGCTGTGGCTGGGGCTCGCTGGTCATCCATGCGGCCCGCGATTACGGAGTGACGGCAACCGGGATCACGCTCAGTGAGGAGCAGGCGAGAGCGGCAACAGATCGGGTCGCCGCGGCCGGGCTCCAGGATCGGGTGAGCATCGAGGTTCGTGACTATCGGGACATCAAAGGTGAATACGACGCCGTCGCGTCCATCGGGATGGTCGAGCATGTCGGCCGCAAAGAGCTTCGCACCTATTTCAAGATCCTACGCAAGTCACTTGCCCCGGGTGGTCAGCTGCTCAATCACGGGATCACAACACGCGACCGCAAGCGCAGCCGGCGCACCAAGCCGACATTTGTCAACACCTATGTGTTCCCGGACGGTGAGCTCGTCAATGTCGATGAGGTAATCGCCGCTGCTGAAGACTCCGGTTTTGAGCTGCGAGATCTCGAGTCGTTGCGTGCCAGCTACGCCCTCACGTTGCAGCGTTGGGTGCAGAACCTCGAAGACAATCGGGAGGCTGCGGTTGAGGCGACCTCCGATGTCACATACCGCATCTGGCGTCTATACATGGCTGGCTCGGCAGTTGCCTTCGATCGAGCAGCCATCAGCGTATATCAACTGCTGCTCAGTGACCCGAGCCGCCCTTGGACCTACGGCCGCAGCGGATTGCTGGCCGCGGACGATTGAGGGCTGGTCGGGTTTGGGTCTGGCGTGGCCAACCTCAGCGAGGAGCAGCGGTCCTATCGACGGCCAATTGGATGCGGAGGGCGAGGACCGTCAGCCAGGGTGACGGCTGTTTCTTGTCGGCAAAGCTCCAGTGCTTCCACGCGCGATACATCGAGCCGGCCCTGTAGCGGCCCTCTTCATCGGCCTGTGTCGCGATGGTGGTGACCATCCCGGCGAGTCGCGGGTCAGTCCTCGCGATGGAGAAGCGACTGAGGACATCGGTGACGTGGAGAATGTCGTACCAGACATATGGGTACTTCAGCTTCCGAAAGTCGGTGCCGATGCCGAACATCTTCAGCTTGTACTCGCTCTGGTGCTCCCAGTGATCGAGCAGTGCATTGACGCCAGAAGCAACGGCCGGTGAGTTGTGGCAGGCGGGCACGAGCGAAAGGGCCTTGAGCGCATACGTCGTGGCTATCGGACACGTGTCCGCCTTCCGTCCAGGACCCGAGAATTCGGGGAGCGACGAGGCCGCGCCACAGCGCCATCCATTGTTTTCGACCCGGCTGAGGAGTGCGGCCACGGCTGCATCGACGTCGGTGGATTCGACACCAAATGCGAGTAACACATACAACAGCGTCGGGGCATCACACAGCATCCACGCCCACGATTCGGCATCCTTCTCTTTGGTGAGGAACCGGGGCAGCCACAGCAAGCTCTCGAAGCCCTCGCCATCAAAATGCCCGGTCACCGAGGCAACCAGATCCGCAATACCTGGATCCTCTTTGCGGAGCCCGAAGTCGGCGAGCGTGGACAGCGCATGAAACGGGTGAGCAGCATCGTTGTGGCGCTTCAACGGGTATCCGGGCCACTGCGCCGCCTGACCAATCAGCTCACGAACCGAAGGATGATTGATCATCTCCTGTCGCGCCGCTGCGGCGTCTTGTGACGCTGCTTGTGGTTCGATGTCGACCAGGAAGCGATATCTGCTCCATGGTTCGTCGCAGCTGAGAATCCAGGCCGCCAAACGGCCATCGTGTTCCATATCGGGCAAGGTAGTACCGAGGTGTGTCGAGTTCACCCGATCCGAGTGTCGAAACCGTGCATCGGCGACCGGCGTTCAGTGTGACCTGGTTACGCAGAACACGTTGCCTTCCGGATCGGCAAGCACCGTCCAGCTGATTCCGCCGTCCATCTCGTGCTCTTCGACGCGGCTGCCACCCAGTTTGATGACGTGCGCGGCCAGAGACTCCGGATCATCGGAGGTCAGGTCGAGATGAAGTCGATTCTTGCCAAGGCGTGGCTCAGGGACCTGCTGGAAGGCGAGTGCCGGCCCTTGGTCGCTGACTCTGCTCATGAAGACGTAGTCGGGGTACCGGGCCTTCACTTCCAGGTCGAGCACTTCTCCCCAGAACGCAACCATCACATCAACATCGTTGCAGTCGACCATGACGGCCGCCACCTTCGCCGGAACGCTCATTATGTGCCTCCAAAGTCACGGTGGATACGGGACGGGGTGGGCCCGGTCTGGCCCTGGTACTTGGAGCCGGCACCCGGTGAGCCGTACGGGTTCTCAGCCGGCGTGGTGAGCTCGTAGAACGAGATTTGCCCGATCTTCATGTATGGGTAGATGGCGATGGGGAGGTTGGCAACGTTCGATAGTTCCAGGGTGACCTGGCCGCGGAAGCCGGGGTCGATGAAGCCTGCTGTTGAGTGGATGAGCAGCCCGATCCTGCCAAGGCTCGACTTGCCCTCCAATCGGGCAACCACATCGTCGGCCAACCCAACGACCTCGAGCGTCGATCCGAGCACAAACTCGCCCGGGTGCAGGATGAATGGGTCATCCTCAGATGCCTCGATCGCCTTGGTCAGGTCTTCTTGTAGCGCCTTCGGGTCTATCAGCGCATAACGGTGGTTCTCAAAGACACGGAAAGTCGCGCCGCACCGCAGATCGATGCTCGACGGTTGCACCATCTCGATATCGAACGGGTCAATGATGATGCGCCCGTCTGCCATGGCTTCCTTGATGGTGCGATCAGAGAAGACCATGGCTACACGAACTCGATGGTATGGCTCATCACGGCGGTCTTTTCGAGCATCGTGTAGACCGAGCAGTACTTGTTCTCGGTGAGCGCGATCGCATGTGCGACCCGGCTCTGGTCGACATCACCGCCGACCCGGTAGTGGGCATGGATCCTGGTGTAGACCCGGGGCGGGTTCTCGGCACGCTCTGCCGACAACTCCACTTCTAGAGAAGTGAACGGCTGACGCATCTTCTCGAGGAATTCGACGACGGTCACCGTGCTGCAGCCGCCCAGTGCCGCCAGGACCATCTCCATGGGACCTCCGCCGGTCTCGTGGGCACCACCCTCGAGCCGAACGGTGTGGCCCGATGCAGTGGTGGCGTCGAACTTGCCGTCCTCTACGTGGCGAACGGTGGCGATGGTCTTCATGGGTCCCTCCGTCGACGGCACTTGTAGAACGACCCGCCGTCGTCGGCGGGTCGGCTCTCACCTGGAGCGGGTGAGGGGAATCGAACCCCCGTATTCAGCTTGGGAAGCTGATGTTCTGCCATTGAACTACACCCGCAGGAGGCAACATTGTAATCCGCATCATCGGGCGAGGAGGCTGCCGATACCCCACAACGAGATAAGCAAACCGACCCCGAGCAGCCACCATGCCCGCGCCCTACGGAATTCGCCAGCTTCGCCTTTGGGCTGTTTGCCTCGTGAGTGTTGATAGATGGCGAAGCCGTTTCCCAGCACCATTGCCGCGCCGACGGCGAAGATCAGCTGAGCGAGCAGCGTATCGAGCCCGAGCAGTTCCGTGAGGGTCATAGCCCGGGGACGGTACCACCCCCGCCCGCCGAACCTAGAGTCAGGGATGGAGGCACAACTAATCGAGGTGAGCCATGGCGACATTGACCATGCGGACCAGGCGGACGATCCCTGCGATCGGGCTCGGTGTATACAAGAGTGAGCCGGGGCCGGTTACTGAGAACGCGGTCCGAGAAGCGCTGCGGGTTGGCTACCGGCACATCGATACTGGATCGATCTACAACAACGAGACGGATGTTGGGGCGGCGATTGCTGGCAGCGATCTGGACAGAGGCGAGGTATTCGTAACGACCAAGCTGTGGAACGACGACCAGGGGTATGACAAAACGCTCGCAGCATTCGAGCTCTCCCTCGAGTTGCTCGGTCTCGAATATGTCGATCTTTACCTGATGCACTGGCCGGTCGAGGGTCTGCGGCTTGATACGTGGCGGGCCATGGAACGACTGACGCTGGACGGCAGGGTCCGGGATATCGGCGTGAGCAACTTCATGGCCAGGCACCTCGAAGAGATCGTCGAGCATGGGGCGGTGGTGCCCGCTGTCAACCAAATCGAATTGTCTCCCTACAACTACCGGACCCGGCTGGAGACCATTGACCGGTGCCGGGAGCTCGGTATCGTCGTCGAAGCGTACAGCCCTCTCACCAAGGGTCGGAAGCTCGCCGATCCCGTGCTGGCTGAAGTGGGTTCTGCCTTTGGCAAGACCCCGGCGCAGGTGCTTATCCGATGGGCGTTGGACAAAGACTTCGTGGTGCTGCCGAAGTCGGTCAATCCGACCCGCATCGCAGAGAACCACGACGTATTCGACTTCACGCTAGGAGAGGCCGACATCGACCGCCTCGACGCCCTCGACGAGGGCCTGACGACCGGCTGGGATCCCACAAATGCCCCGTAGGCCAGTGTCGATAGCCGGTGGATAGCGCTCCCCATCCGGTACCCTGGATGCCATGTCACGCCCCTGTTCTGTACTCCGTGTCTTCACCCGGGATGGCGAAGGTGGCAACCATCTCGGGGTAGTCGACAAGCTCGATGGTCTCGACGGACCAGCTATGCAGCAGATTGCCGCCGAGCTGGGATTCAGCGAGACCGTGTTCATCAACGACGGTCACGTACCGTCCGTCCGGATCTTCACACCTGAGATGGAGATGCCATTTGCGGGCCATCCGTTGGTGGGTGCCGCTTTTCACATTCTCGAATCGGGCAGCGCTGCAAGCAGGATCCGCTGCGGTATTGGTGAGGTCCGTATCAGGAGAGACCGGGAGGACATCTGGGTTGATGCGCCTCTGACCCCCGCGAACGCCTACCGCGACGGTTCCGCGTTCGCCAGGGCCGTCGGGCTGAGTGACCCGGTGAGCACGTGGCGTGTGGACATGCCGCTCGATTATCGGCTGGTAGAACTGGCGACGGCTGATGATGTGGCCATGGCGGTCCCCGATACGACCGCGTTTGGTGGTGCCCACGGCCTCACGGTGTATGCGCGCTCCGGCCGGCATATCCGGATGCGATTCTTCATACCCGAGGCGGGGATCGAAGAGGATCCAGCTACGGGGAGTGCCGCGGTGGCTCTGGCTACCCGCTTTGCCGCGGCCGGCGAGACCAACGGCACGGCATTCATCGACCAGGGTGAAGAGATCGGCCATCCCAGCCGCATCCAGTTGCACTGGGAGGGGACGATGGCTTCCATAGGTGGAACGGTCGCGGTCGACGAGCCGCTCGAGCTTTCCTGGTGACAATTGACATCGCCCGCGAGCGGCCCGAGCACATCGAGGACATCTACCGGATCAACGTGTCTGCCTTCGAGGGCAGGACAGAGGAGGCGGAGCTCGTTGATGCCCTTCGCCAGGATCGTGATCTGCTGTTGTCGCTGGTGGCAATCGTCGATGGCTCGGTAGTCGGTCACGTTGCGTTCTCCCGACTCGCAGTGGACACAGCGGACGGCCCGGTGGGAGCGGTGGCGCTGGCGCCGGTCGGGGTTCATCCGGACTACCAGGACCGCGGTATCGGCTCCAGTTTGATCCGCACCGGGATCGACATGCTCTCCGAGCAGGAAGAGCAGGTGGTACTGGTTGTAGGCAATCCGTCCTACTACGAGCGTTTCGGGTTCACGTCCTCGGCTGGCAAGCGCTACCCAGGACGCCAGAGCGGGCCGCATTTCATGGCTCTCGTCCTCGGTGATCCGGCCACCGCTCCGATCGGGCCGGTCACCTATCCGGACGCTTTCGAGCTGGTGAACTGAGGATTCCCTGCGGTAACGTCATTGACCATGACGTCCCGTGAATTGCCCGATCGCAGCGACAGACCTGCGTTTTACAACAGTGACGTCGCCGACGTGCTTGACGAGTTCGGCGTCGTAGCCGACGCGGGGCTATCGGGTGAACAAGCACGGCGGCGTCTCGAGCAACACGGTCCGAACGAGCTCGTCGACAAAGAGGGGATCAAACCGCTCCGGATTGTCTTGAGCCAGTTCACCGACACGATGGTGATCGTGCTCATCATTGCTGCAGTCATCGCTGCCGCCATCGGTGATACCAACGATTCGATCGTGATCCTTGTCATTGTCGTGCTCAATGCCATTCTTGGCTTCGTTCAGGAATACCGGGCTGAGCGAGCCATTCAGGCTCTGAAGATGATGGCAGTGCCCCTGGTGCGGGTTCGCCGTGACGGCGGTTCGCTCGTCGACGTCCCGGCCGTCGAGGTCGTCCCCGGGGACGTCGTGCTGCTCGAAGCCGGTTCTGCGGTCCCCGCCGACGGCAGGCTGATCGAAGCGCACAGCCTCCAGGTGGCTGAGGCGGCTTTGACGGGGGAGTCGTACCCGTCGGAGAAGTTCATCCGAACGCTGGAATCAGGGGAAGTCAACCTCGGTGATCGCCGCAACATGGTGTACATGGGCACCGCGGTCACCCATGGCAAGGGTGCGGCAGTGGTTGTAGGCACAGGGATGAACACAGAGCTCGGTCACATCGCCACCCTGCTACAGAGCATCGATCGCTCGCCAACACCGTTGCAGCGCAGGATGGCGCAACTAGGCAAGGGGCTCGCCATCGCCGCCGCTGGCATTGTCGCGGTCGTATTCGTGCTCGGCCTGATCCGAGGCGAGAACGTGCGTGACATGTTCCTCACTGCCATTGCCCTCGCCGTGGCGGCGGTCCCCGAGGGGCTGCCTGCGGTGGTGACCATCGCCCTCTCGCTGGGCGCACAGCGGATGTTGAAGCGAGAGGTGCTCATTCGCAAGCTCCCCGCCGTCGAGACCCTCGGTTCGGTGACGGTCATCTGCTCGGACAAGACAGGCACGATCACACAGAATCGGATGGTCGCCACCGAGATCGCAGACGACCAGGGCGTGAGAACGCTCGCCGACGTGACCGTTGCCGGCGATGGCCCCGTCACCGCCACCCGACTGGCTGTGCTCGCTGCCCTGCTGTGCAACGATGCCACGCTCGATCTCTCCGAGGACGGAGAGCACGTCGGCGACCCCACCGAGATTGCCCTGGCATCCGCCTCGTTGCAGGTGGGGCTCGATCCGGCAGATGTCGAAGCGCGCTGGCCGCGGGTGGCTGAGGCGCCCTTCACCTCCGAGCGGAAGCGAATGGCGACGGTTCACGAGGTTCCGGATGAGTTCCGGGACGCGATTGGTGCGCCCCTGGTGATGATGGTCAAGGGTGCGCCGGATGGCCTGGTCGATCTCGCCGAAACGCTGTGGGAGGAAACCGGCCCGGTTCCCATGACAGACGAGAAGCGGGCCGGGACCCGTGAGATCAACGCAGCGCTCGCCTCAGAGGGCAGGAGGGTGCTCGGAGTCGCCATCCGCCCGCTGAGCCAAACGCCGAAGGACGACGAGGTAGAGGCGCTCGAAGAGAATCTGACCCTGCTCGGGATGATCACGATGGTCGATCCACCCCGGGAAGAAGTCCCTCCGGCCGTTGCGGCATGCCGGCGTGCCGGGATCCGCCCGGTGATGATCACAGGTGATCATCCGCTCACCGCCAAGCGCATCGCCAGTGACGTTGGCATCAACACCGAAGCCGGGGTGTTGAGCGGAGCCGAGCTGAACACCATCGACGACGAGGAGCTGCGAGAAGTCGTCCGCGACGTGTCCGTTTACGCAAGGGTCTCGCCGGAGCACAAGCTCCGTATCGTCGCCGCCCTCCAGCACCAGGGCGAAGTGGTCGCCATGACCGGCGATGGTGTCAACGACGCACCCGCGTTGCGCAAAGCGGACATCGGTGTCGCCATGGGCATCACCGGCACCGACGTCTCCAAAGAGGCGGGTGGCATGGTCCTCCTCGACGACAACTTCGCCACCATCGTCAAGGCAGTCCGCGAAGGCCGAACCATCTACGACAACATCCGCAAGTTCATCAAATACACGATGACCAGCAACAGCGGGGAGATCTGGACGATGCTGCTCGCCCCGTTCCTCGGCCTGCCGTTGCCGCTCACTGCCATACAGATTCTCTGGGTGAACCTCGTCACCGATGGGCTGCCCGGGCTTGCCATGTCGTTCGAGCCGTCCGAGCCGGATGTGATGAAACGAAAGCCTTTCGCCTCGAACGAGAACATCTTCGGCCGGGGCATGGGGCGCTACATACTGTGGGCAGGCTTGTTGATGGGCGTCGTCTCGCTACTGTCGGGGTACTTCTATTACGAGGCGGACAACGTTGCCTGGCAGACGATGATCTTCACGGTGCTGACTCTCTCGCAGATGGGCCAGGCGCTCGCCGTCCGCTCCGAGCGCCAGTCGCTGTTCAAACAGGGGCTGCGCAGCAACAACCCGCTACTCGGTGCGGTCCTGCTGACGTTTGCCCTGCAGATGCTCGTCATCTACTGGGGTCCGCTCCAGCACGTGTTCGGCACTCAGCCGCTGTCGATGGTCGAGCTCGCCATCGCCCTTGCGATCTCATCGATCGTGTTCTGGGCGGCGGAGCTCGAGAAGCTGATCGTCAGGGCTCACAGTGACTGATCTGATCTTCTTCCTCGGGGTGTCTTCGTTGATGGTGCACGAGATGGACGCCGTCGACAAGAAGGAGTGGCACTTCCTCTTTGTGCTCCGCAAGCTCCCCGATCACGGTGCGCTGCGCTGGTTCATCGGGCTGCATCTCCCCATCTATCTGGGACTCTTGGCGTTGGTGGCGGCAGGTCCTTCGTCGACGGTCCATCTGATCGAAGGCCTCGTCGATGGCTTCCTGATTGCCCACGCAGGGCTGCATGAGCGCTTCTCGGCCAAGGGTGAGCGTGCGTTTGCCAACGTGTTCTCCCGCTCCCTCATCTGGCTGTCCGCCGGTCTCGGAGCGGTGCATCTCGTAGTCCTGCTGGCCGGCTGAGCCGGGGAGTGTCAGATATTCGGCGATCGGGGTTGCCGAATCGTTGTTCAACATAGGCTATGCGACGATGTGACGTCGTGATAGCATGACGGTATGACGAAGAGAACCACAACCGTACGAATGCCTGAAGACCTAGCCGAGAAAGCCGACATCATTGCGCGCGGTCGCGGCATCAGCGTCAACGCCCTCATGCTCGAGGCGCTGCAAGCCGAGATCGACAGCGTCAAGGACGACGCCGACTTCATGGGAACTCTGCGACGCCTGACAGAGCGAGACAAAGAGATTCTGGACCGTCTCGCCGAGTGAGGTATCTCACCCTGGCTGAGGCACTCACAATCGCCGAGGTTGTCACTGGAATCGATACCCGGACTCTTCGCAATGCTAGCCGGCTGGAGTTGCTGGACTCGGCTCTGCACGCACCCCAAGCTGGCTTCGGCGACACCGAGTTCTACCCCAAGTTTGCGGACAAAGCCGCCGTGCTGGTCGTACGCATCGCTCGAAACCACCCGCTGCCGGACGGCAACAAGCGGCTGGCCTGGCAATCGCTGACCATGTTCTGCGCACTCAACGGCCACGAACTGGATGTTCCTCCAGACGAGGCTGTCTCCACCATGTTGGCGATTGCCGCCGGAGAACTCGACGAGGTTGCAGTCGCCGCCTGGCTCACCGACCAACTAGAAACAGACACACCCTGAGGGACTGCCCGATTATCGGACGCTGCATCGGGGGCAGGGCACTTGTGACGGTGAGTGTTCGACACCCCGCTCCTCTACGTGCCGTTCTGCTCGGTTTGAGGTGAGGGGCGATATCGCTCATATCTAGTGATCGGTAATCCTCGGCCCCTTCAGAACCAGGGCTCGGGCGCGAAGCTATCCGGCAGACCGGTCGTCTTCCGGAATCGGGCTACCTCGGCCTTCGGGTACTTGCTCACACGTACCGACTCAAGGCTGGGGCCGCGCTCGAGCGCCCTGAGCGAACAATCGAGCGGACGAACGCCGAACAGTTCAACGTGACGCAGCAGCGGGAGATTTGCCAGCGCGTCAAGCGACTTGACGGTCGTCGTTCGTCCCGAAAGGTCCCAACTTGGAAGGGTGTGGAGGCGCAACACCTCTAGCCGATTGAGTTGGGCGATGGGTTCGATGGTGTCGATCTTCGGCACGTGGAGAAGGAACAGGTACTTGAGTTCCTCCAGTCCAGCGAGTAGCTCAAGGGATGCGTCCGGGTACGTGGCGACGACAAGGCCAGTCAGACCTGTCAGTCGGGCGACCGGTTCCAAAGTCCGGTACTTGCAGTGCCAGACTCGAAGAGTTCGCACCGACTGGGGCTCACCGATCGCCGGGAGCTCCTTCGCCTTGTCTCGCATCAACTCAAGGTGCATCTGTGCAGTCTTGCAGCGGTTCGCCGCCGACGTCCTCGTTCCTGCAACAGAATTGTTGATCTCGGCCTGTCGAGGCTCGCCAGCGTCGACGACGGTGATCAAGCGTGATGTGGCCGGATCTGATAGGCGACTGTGCGTTCCTATGATCGAGCAATGGTCAACGAGTTCAGTGCCGGTATGGAGGATCTTCTCTGGCTTGTGGTGATCGCGTTTGTCGCTGGCGTTGGCGTGTTGGTGGTGTCAAAGCGTCGAGGTGCGGACGCTCGGACGACGATGTCGCGGTTGGCCGCTTCGTGGCTCGTGGTGGCGTTGGTTGGTGTCTGGTATCTGACGCTGACTCCGGTCGGGGATTCCGATTCGCACCCGGGCTCGAATCTCAATCTCTTTGCGCACGTCGATGCACGAAATGTCGCGGCCAATGTCGGGCTGTTCGTTCCCTTGGGTTTTCTGGCACGGATCGCTTGGGTCGGAGCCCGCCGTCCCGCGGCGAAAGCGTTGGGTCTCTGCGTTGCCGTTTCGCTCGTGGTGGAGGGCACACAGTGGGTATTCGGACTGGGACGTAGCGCGGATATCCAAGACTTCGCCCTGAACACGCTGGGCGGGTTGTTGGGAGTCGTCGGCGCCATTGGCGTGCTGCGGATTGCGACCGGTTCATGGATCGGCACCGGGCCCGGCGAATTCGGCGGATCGGCTCTATCAGGGTCAGGGACCGGAGAGACGCCACGACTGTGAGTGTTCACCGTGCCGAGCGGCGAAGTGCCGATCTGCTCGCATCCGGGATGGGCGCGTTATGGCGCATATCTAGTGATCTGAGCGCTTGCTCATAAACCCGAGCGCATGGCGTCCGACTAACGCCCCGTCTGTACGAAGCGGATGCACTGGCCTTGGTTGCGGAAGCCGAGGTTGGGAAAGTCTCTCCACCCCTCGTGCTTGCATTCCTCCTTGGTGGTCGGCTGACTTGGGTCAGTTCTCACGACAGTGACGAACACGTCCCAGGTGTCGTTGGTGTCGTCGGCGACCAGATTGGTGGCATACGAGTCGTAGGCGATGATTCCGCCGTCACTGGAGACCGCCGGTTTGTGGACGATGACGAGTTGGTCGAATTGCATGGCCACGGCGCCGCTGGGGCCGTTGGCTTGGGTGCCGTCGCTGGGGACCGAAACCCGTGTGGTTTCTGCGGTGGCCACGTTGTAGACAAACGCGTCCACTTCTCCATTGGTGTCGTCAGCAACCAGATTGGTGGCGCCCGAGTAGTAGACAATGGTCCCACCATCACCAGAGATCGCTGGCTGGTAACTGCCGCCGCCTGTTGCTTGGGTGCCGTCAGAAGCGACCGAAACCCTGGTAGTGGTGGCGGTCGCTACATCGTAGGCAAACACATCAGCAGTGCCGTTGGTGTCGTTTGGGACCAGATCGGCAGCGTCCGAGTAGTAGACGATGGTGCCACCATCACCAGAGATCGCTGGGAAGAAGCTCAAGCCGTCGGCTTGGGTGCTGTCGGAAGCGACCGAAACCCGGGTGGTGGTGGCGGTGGCCACGTCGTAGGCAAACACATCAGCAGTGCCGTTGGTGTCGTTTGGGACCAGATTGGTGGCTTCCGAGCAGTAGACGATGGTGCCACCATCATCCGAGATCGCTGGGTCGCTGCTGCTGGGGCCGCCGGGGTTCGTCCAGGGGTCGCTGTCGGCTTGCGTGCCGTCAGAAGCGACCGAAACCCGGATGGTGGTGGCGGTGGCCACATCGTAGGCAAACACATCCCAAACGTTGTTGGTGTCGTTCGGGACCAGATTGGTGGCATTGGAGTGGTAGACAATGGTGCCACCATCGCCCGAGATCGCTGGCACGCTGCTGCCGTCAGGGCCGCCGGATTGGGTGCCGTCAGAAGCGACCGAAACCCTGGTCGTCTCTTTGGTGGCCACGTCGTAGACAAATACGTCAACGAGGCCGTTGGTGTCGTTTGGGACCAAATCGTCAGCCCACGAGAAATAGGCGATGGTGGAGCCGTCAGCGGAGATCGCCGGGGCTTCGCTCCAGCCGTTGGCTTGGGTGCCGTCAGAAGCGACCGAAACCCGGCGGGTGTCGACGACCTCGGTGGCTGCCGAAACCGGTGAGGCCACTAGTCCAATGGTGAGCGTAACGAGACTGATAGTGAGGGTGAGGGTACGGAAACGGCGCATGGCTGCCTCCCAAGACAGATTCGGACACCGTCCACGCCTGAGTGCCGGGAGCGAACGAACCCGATCAGACACACTTGCCTCTTGACCCTACCGACCCCCTCTCTGTCATACAAGGGCGGAAAACCATCAGGCGTTCGAGTCCTGCAAGCCACTAGCCGCAGGCACCAAAAAGCGGACCAATACGACATTCCACTCCGACGCAATGTCGTCACGCATAATCACGGAAACCGAAGCTCAGCAAACCCTCCGCGCCATCCTCGAACCGGCAATCCAGGACACGCCCACATTATCTGGAGACCGCGTTGGGTGGCCGAGATCACGATGGGTCTCGACCAGGCGTGATTATGTGTGTTCGCCAACGGGTTCTATGCAGTACATCCCGGAACACCGATTGTGTCCCGGGATGTATGCCAGAGAGCCACGGGTGTGGTCTAGGGGATGTACTGCTGCTCGATCTGGATGACATTGCCGTCACCATCCAGGATCAGCCAGTAGGGGGCATAGACAGTGCTGGCTCCGACGAATCCGTAGTTGGGGGCAGGCCAGTCGGGGATCGTATCCGTCTCGTAGTTCCAGGGTGTCCCGTCGTCCTTGAACAGACCGAGCCACTCGTCGATCGGCACCGCAACCCCGGTGACCGATCCCATCGCAGAGGTCTGCAGGATGACGATGGCGTTGTCGGCAACCGGCAGCGTGCGAAGCTGCGGGTTGGTGTTGCGGATGTAGTAGTCGTTGGGAACACCCTCGTCGACCGAGCCGATCACGCCGTCCTCGAAGGCGGCCTGGTTGGCCGCGTCTCCGGTGAGCCACTGGATGTAGTCGGCGACGATTTCGTTGGCCCCGACCTTGGTCAGGTAGGCGATCTGATGCTCGGCATCGGGAGCGTACGTGATGTTGGTTGTCTCGGACGTGGTGCCGCCGGGACCGGTGAGCACCACCTCGATCGAGTTGGGCCCCTCGGTGAGATCGACGTCGGCGTTGGCGTAGTAGGTCTGCACGCCGTCGACCAGTCCGCCTTCGAATGTCTCTGCGTCCGTGCCATTGATGCTGACAGTGTCAACATCTGAGGCGGTGACCCCTACATTCACGGCAGGCTCGACAGTGGTCATGCCGTCGACCACCCCCTCGAGATTGACGATCGCGGGAGCCGTTGTCTCGGTAGCTTCCGCTGCCTCCAGGCTCACCGGGATGCGCACGATGTCGATCGAGCTGCCATCCTTCGCCGAAGCGTCGTACACCACCACGTAGCCGGTTGTTGGCTCGGCCAGCGTGTACTCGGGAGCGATCGTGAAATCACCCCAGCAGCCGGTTCCACAGCTCGCCGTTGCGTTGCCCTCGGCGATCACATCACCGTTGTCCAGCTCGATGCGATACAGAAGACCTGCCTCGAACGTGTTGGCCACACCGGTGATCTCGACTGGTGACGTGATCGTATCGCCGGGGAGTGGCTGCTCGACCAAGATCGACGGCAGAAAATCCCGGTAGTCATCGCGGGTCTGTGGGCCGTCGAGGACGAGCCCCTCCGAGGAGAACACGCCAACCGGTTGACCATTGATCTCGAATTCGACCGACGGGTACCCGAACTGGGTCGCCGTGTAGACCACCTGGGCAAGCCGGGCGCCCATCGAGAACGTGCCGCCACCGGACTCGAACGTCGTGTTGAAGTCGATGGTGACCCGGGGTTCCGCACCGGGCTGCTGGTCGGCGGTCACCCCGAGCAGCTCGGTGCCGCCGGGGATGGCCGACGATACGCCAGGACGTACCGCGTCGTCGGTTGTCGTGGGGCCCTCGAGGAGGGCGGACAAGGCTGCATTCAGCGAGTCGAACGCATCAGGCTGACCATTAGCGGCGGCGGCCGTCACCTGTCGGCGAACCGGCACGAGGTGTGGTCCCACGACGGTTGAGTTTTCGACATAGTCGGCGACGAAATACAGCGTCACATCAAACGACGTCGTGGATATCGGTGCTGTCGTGGACGGCGTCTCCGTTGTCTGTGTCGCCGGCGGAACTGTTGAGCTCGGGTCTGGCGCAGAGCCGCCTCGGAGCAGCAGCAGAGGCGCGCCGACGATGAGTAGAGCGGCGACCGCGGCGACACCGACCCACACGAGCGGGTTGCGGTGCCGGGCTGAGCGAGCCGGCGCAGGCGAGGGATTGAGCTGGGTCATTTCTTCCTCCGGGAAAGGTGGCGCCTCGGGGGCCATCGCCATGAGCCGGTACGTCAGCTCGCGCAGCTTGCTGTCCATTTGTTTGCTCATTGCAGAAGCTCCTTGAGGCGTGCGCGCGCTCGCGCCAGGTGGCGTTTCACCGATCCCTCGGAGATTCCGAGACGGGTGGCGACCTCGGCCGGCGTGAGGTCCTCCCAGTAGGTGAGCACGACGCTGGCGCGCTGCTGCACGCTCAACTTGTCAACGGCGGCCAAGACATCGACATCGACCTCGGTAGGCACGACAACATCGGGTGTTGCCGTCCGGATCTCCCGGAGCCTGCGGCGAAGTGTGGAGCGATGGTGAGACCGCGCTTGGTTGAGGACCGAGCGATAGAGATACGCCCTGTGGTTGGCGACGTCATGCCACCCACCGGAATGGAATGCACGCAGACAGGCGTCAGTGACGATATCCGGCGCGTCGAACGGGCCAACGAGGCCCGTGGCGAAACGCACTAGGTCGTCTGAGTACTTTCGGTAGATCTCTTCGTCCTCGGTCATCACACCCATGAGACGTCGCCGCACCCCTTTCCGGGTGACGCGTCAGCTTCGCTGAGGTCGGAATTCGGCTCCGCCGAACTCGGCCACCATTTTCCCGCTTCTTGAGTCCACCTGAAGCCGCCACGAGATGTTGTACCTGGCGGCGCCAGAACGGGAAGACCATGGACGGCCGGACACGCTATAGTTAACGAAACGGTTAACTATACGGAGACATTCCAGCATGGACGACCTCGATGGGGTGTTTGCGGCACTCGCTCACGAGCACCGTCGAGAGATCATTACTGCTCTTGCGCTTCAGCCACGCTCGATAGGCGAGCTGGCGGAGATGCGACAGCTGTCCCTGCCGGCGATCCATAAGCACGTCAAGGTGCTCGAGGCCGCCGGCATGGTGCTACGGAAGAAGGTCGGGAGGACGAACTTCCTGGCGCTGGGCCGCCAACCGTTGCGTTATCTGCAGTCGTGGGTCATGGAGTTCAATCCCTACTGGGGGAGCGACGCTGAGACCCTGGAGAACTACGTCCGGCACCTGGACGAGGGAGAGAGGGAAGGTCAATGAAGAAGTACATGTTCCTGCACTACGGGTTTGTCACGCCGACCGCCGAGATCGGCGAGGCGTGGGGCAAGTGGTTTGAGTCGATTGCAGAGCACATTGTTGATGGCGGCAACCCGTTTTCGATTGGTCGCGAGATCACAAGGGACGGCACGACAGAGCTGCCGCTGGGAATCGATTCGATCACCGGCTACACGATCATCAACGCCGCCGACCTCGATGAGGCCACAACGCTGGCAGCCACCTGCCCATCCATCACCGGCATCCGCGTCTACGAAATGGGCGGCATGTAGCCCGACCCCCCCGTTCTTGCGTAGCTCCGTACGACATGTCGTACGTGGCGGCGCCGGAACGGGGAAACCGGCGGCGGCCGGGTGCGCTAGGCGCGGAGTCGTTGGTGGTGCTCCTGGAGGGGTTGGACGTCGAGGATCATGTCCTGGCCGGAGCGGAGGCTGCGGGCGACGGCATGTCCACCGCGGATGGTGGTGACGCACGGAATGTGGTTGCGGGTGGCGGCACGCCGGATCAGGGCACCGTCGCCACGGGCCCGCTGCCCGCGTGGCGTGTTGATGACGATGTCGATAAGGCCGTCGTCGAGTAGCCGGATCGGGTCCCAGGAACCTTCGCCGATCTTGTCGACATGGCTTGCAGGTACCCCGGCGGCGGCGAGCGCGGCGGCCGTGCCCCGGGTGGCGACGATGCGGAAGCCAAGGTCGGAGAAGATGCGCCCGGTGGCGACCCCCATCTCCTTGTCCCGGTCGTTGACCGACAAGAAGAGCGTGCCCCCCGAGGGAATGCGTGCCCCGGAAGCCAGCAGCGCCTTGGCGTATGCGGCACCGGTGGCCGTGCCGATCCCCATCACCTCGCCGGTGGACTTCATCTCGGGACCGAGGATGACGTCCTCGGCGGGGAAACGGTTCCAGGGGAGCACCGCCTCCTTCACCGATGAGTACGGGGGCTCGTACTGGGAGCCGGTCGGGATCAGGCCATGCACCTTCAACTGCTCGATGGTCTCACCCATCATCACCCGGGTGGCGATCTTCGCCAGCGGCACCCCCATCGCCTTGGAGACGAACGGCACCGTACGGGACGCCCGCGGGTTCGCCTCCAGCACGTAGACGGTGTCGCCCTTCACCGCGAACTGGATGTTGAGCAAACCGCGCACCTCGAGACCCTTCGCCAGGTCGGCCGTGTACTCGATGATCCGGCGGTAGGCGACGGGGCCAAGGGTCGGCGGTGGAATCACACACGCCGAATCGCCCGAGTGGACGCCGGCCTCCTCGACGTGCTCCATGATGCCGCCGATGTAGAAGTCGACACCGTCGTACACGGCGTCGACGTCGACCTCGATTGCGCTCTCCAAGAACGAGTCGATGAGCAACGGGGCGGTGGAGAGGTCGATCGGCTCGCCGTGGACCGGTGCGGTGATCTCGTCGAGATACGTGTCCAGCTCTCCGGTGGTGTAGACGATGCGCATCGCTCGTCCCCCGAGCACGTAAGACGGTCGCACCAGCACCGGGAAACCGATGCCATCCGCGACCCTGTGTGCCTCTTCCCGCGAAGTGGCGGTGCCGTTCGGCGGCTGCAGGATGTCGAGCCTGGTGCACAGCTCCGAGAATCGCTTGCGGTCCTCGGCGAGATCGATCGCGTCGGGCGAGGTGCCTGCGATGGTCACTCCTGCCTCCTCCAGTGCGTGCGCCAGCTTCAGCGGCGTCTGGCCGCCGAGCTGGACGATCACCGCCTCAGGATTCTCCTTGTCGATCACCGCAAGGACATCGTCAACGGTGAGCGGCTCGAAGTAGAGGCGGGTGGATGTGTCGTAGTCGGTGGACACCGTCTCCGGGTTGCAGTTGATCATCACGGCTTCGTACCCGGTCTCCTGGAGAGCCATCGATGCGTGGACGCAGCAATAGTCGAATTCGATTCCCTGCCCGATCCGGTTCGGTCCTGACCCGAGTACGACGACGGTGGGCTTCCCGCTCGGCTTGCTCTCGTCTTCCTCCTCCCAGGTGCTGTAGAAGTAGGGGGTGATCGCCTCGAATTCGGCGGCGCATGTGTCGACGGTCTTGAACGTCGGTGCCATGCCCCATCCCCGGAACCGGTCGCGCACTTCGGTTTCGGTCATGTCCCACAGGTAGGCGAGCTGCTCAGCGCCGAAGCCGTAGCGGCGGGCTTCTAGTGCCAACACCGGCTCGGGCTCGGAGGTTTCCAGCTCTGCCCGGACCGCCACGATGTCGGCGAACTGGTCGAGAAACCACGGGTCGATGGCGCTCCCGGCGAGCTCATCAGGGTGGAGCCCGCGCCGGATCAGCTCGGCGATTTCGAAGATACGCTGTGGTCGCGGCGTGCCGATCGGCCCGAGCAGCTGGTCGGTCGACACCGTGTGGAGCGGCATCTCTCCCGGGTCGGCGTTGAGCCCTGCCCTGCCGATCTCGAGGCTGCGGATCGCCTTCTGCAGTGCCTCGGGGAAGGTGCGGCCGATGGCCATCGCCTCGCCGACGCTCTGCATCGAAGTGCCCAGGACCGCCGGTACCGACTGGAACTTGGCGAAGTCGAAACGCGGGATCTTCACCACCACGTAGTCGAGCACGGGCTCGAACGACGCCGGTGTCGCCGCCGTGATGTCGTTTGTGATCTCGTCGAGGGTGTAGCCAACGGCGAGCTTGGCTGCGATCTTGGCGATGGGAAACCCGGTGGCCTTCGATGCCAGCGCCGACGACCTGGAGACGCGCGGGTTCATCTCGATGATGATACGTCTACCCGTGTTCGGGTCGACGGCGAACTGGACGTTCGACCCGCCCGTATCAACACCGATGGTCCTGAGACAGGCAAGCGCCTCGTCCCTCATCTCCTGATACTCCCGGTCGGAGAGTGTCATGGCCGGGGCGACGGTGATCGAGTCGCCGGTGTGCACTCCGATGGGGTCGACGTTCTCGATGTAACACACGATCACGGCGTTGTCTGCCTTGTCCCGCATGACTTCGAGCTCGTATTCCTTCCATCCCAAGATGGACTCCTCAATGAGCACCTCTCCGATGGGTGAAGTCTCCAGACCGGTCTTGACTACGCCGTGCAGCTCAGCTTCGTTGTAGGCGATGCCGGTGCCGCCACCGCCGAGGATGAAGCTAGGCCGGATCATCACCGGGTATCCGAGGTCGGCTGCGGCCTCCACCGCCTGGTCGACACTGGTGATGTAGCGGGCACGGGTCGTCTCCAGCCCGATTTCGTCCATCAGTGTCTTGAAACGACCCCGATCCTCGGCAGCATCGATGGCATCGGGGGTAGCTCCGATCATCTCGACGCCGAACTTGTCGAGCACGCCTTCTTTCACCAGCTCCATCACTGTGTTGAGTGCGGTCTGTCCACCAAGGGTGGGAAGGATGGCGTCGGGCCGCTCCCGCTCGATGACCGAGGCCACCACGTCGGGTGTGATCGGCTCGATGTACGTGGCGTCGGCAAACTCCGGGTCCGTCATGATCGTCGCCGGGTTCGAATTCACCAGGACGACCCGATACCCGTCCTCTCTCAGCACCCTCACGGCCTGTGTCCCCGAGTAGTCGAATTCACATCCCTGGCCGATGATGATCGGGCCTGAGCCGATGATCAGAATGGACTCGATGTCGTCGCGGCGGGGCATCAGTTCGAGCCCCTGGCGATGAGACCGGCGAACTGGTCGAAGAGATGCCTGGCGTCGTTGGGGCCGGGCGCTGCCTCAGGGTGGTACTGCACTGAGAACGCATCGACATCGCGACACGCCAGCCCTTCGACCGTGCCGTCGTTGAGATTGACGTGAGTGACATCAACCGGCCCGAATCGGCTCTCGAATAGCTCTCCCGGTGCCAGATCGACGGCGAACCCGTGGTTCTGGGCGGTGATGTGCACTGCCCCGTCGGATTGTCGACGCACCGGATGGTTCCCGCCGTGATGGCCGAACGGCAGTTTGTAGGTGCGGGCGCCAAGAGCCAGTCCGAGCACCTGGTGACCGAGACAGATGCCAAAGAGCGGTGTCTTGCCGAGCAGACCCTGGAGGGTGGCGGTGACACCGGTTAGCGGCTCGGGGTCACCGGGCCCGTTGGAGACGAATACACCGTCCGCGCTCATGTCGAGGATCTCGACGGCGGTGGTCGAGGCAGGGACGACGCAGGTCTCCAGCCCGCGACCGGCGAGCTCCTCGAGAATCCGTCGTTTGATGCCGAGGTCGATGGCAACCACAGTGCCCTTCTTTGGCACGGACGACTCGATGACATAGGGCTCGGTGGTGCTGACGGATGTGGCGAGGTCGAGACCGGACATGCGTGGAGCTTGTGCCGCTATCTCCCGCAGTTCGGCGGAAGTGCCGTCGCTGGCGACGACTCCCGGCATTGCACCGTGGTCTCGTAAGTGCCTGGTGAGTCGCCTCGTATCGACGCCAGACAGGGCAACTACCCCTCTTTCGGCGAGCCAATCGTCGAGCGCACCGTGGGACCGCCAGTTCGAGGGGCGTCTGGTCGCAGAGCGGACGATCAACCCGGCACAGCGGGGACGGGCGGCTTGATCGTCTGCGGGTGCCATCCCGTAGTTGCCTATGTGAGGCGATGTCAGGGTGACAATCTGGTGGGCGTATGAGGGATCGGTGAGGATCTCCTGGTAACCGGTCATCGAGGTGTTGAAGACGACTTCCCCGATGCCGGTGCCCGCGGCGCCAAGAGCGGTGCCGGTGAAGACTGCTCCGTCGGCGAGTACCAGTGCGCCGCGAACTGATTGGCGTGCCATGTGTACCGTCCTTTCCGGCCTCACTGGACCGGGTTTAAAGGTTGGCTGCGCGCACTATAGACCGCCGACATGCCGCGACGGTGCGCTCGCTAGGTATGGAGGTAAATCGGGTGCTCAGTATCCGCCGATGTCTATGTCATAGGCGTCGTAGATGAGATCGGCGCCCCGCTGGCGGTGCCGGGTCACCGCAACCAACGCCGCGATGGCTGCCTCACGGAGCTCAGCAGGGTCGGCACCTTCGTCAGCGTCGGATATGAGCTTCATCGCGGCGCCGATCGTCCCGGCCATCTTCGTCTGGGCATCGCGCATCTGCCCGACGGACCGTTGCAGCCGGGGTGCCTGTTCGACGATCTGGTCGAGGACACCATTGGGGTTCTGCATCTCCACCAGGTGGTGGTTCCATGCAACTTCCAGTTGTCGCAGGCTGTGGCGCAGGTCGTTGACCCACGATTCCTTCCCGACCGGCGCTGCTGCAGCCGCCTCGAGGTATTTCATTGCAGTCCCCAGCTGCGAGCGGTATCGAGCGATCTCGGCCAGTCTGTCGTCTGCTGTCATTCGCCCTCCATATTCGTCAGACACATCATGTCTCATTGACGAAAGAGGTACCAGGGGATTTCCGCCACGTCCTGTTGAGGCTGCTGCTCTTGCCCACGTAATATCCGCCGGGACGTGAGGAGACATCTTGGATATCCGCCCCTATAACCGTGAGACCGACTTTGACGGTGTGGCCCGAATCTGGCGCGAAATCGGCTGGATTGACGCCGGCAATGAAGATCATGAAGAGGCCCTCAAGCTGTTTGCCGACGATTTTGATGGGATCGTCGCAGAGCTGGACGGGTCGCCTGAGTGCTACGTGGCGACCGGCAATGGGTCGATCCTGCACCTGGCCAACGAGTTGCGATTCTCGGGTGTCATGGCCGTTACGACAAGCCACCTCGTCCGGCGACAGGGTCTCGCCAGGCGGCTCGCGGCTCAAGCGGTGGCACGTGAGGCCGCCGCCGGTGCTGCCGTAAGCGGGCTCGGCATGTTCGACCAGGGTTACTACAACCGCCTCGGGTATGGCACAGGGCCCTACGAGTATTGGCATTCTCTTGATCCGTCGGCGCTACGCGTTCCGGTATCGCCTCGCGTCCCAAAGCGGCTGACTCGAGACGACTGGGAGGCGGTCCACACCTCCCGCCGGAATCGCACTCGCGGCCACGGCTCTGTCAACTTCGATGCAGCGGCCGCAACGCACGCCGAGATGTTTTGGGCCGACAAGGGGTTCGGCCTCGGCTACGCCGACGGTCCAGACGGCGAGATCACCCATCACCTGTGGTTCAGCGCAAAGTCCATGGAGTATGGACCGCTCAACGTGTGGTGGATGGCGTATCAGACCACCGGGCAGTTTCTCGAGCTGATGGCTCTGCTGGTGCATCTCGGCGACAACGTGCAGCTTGTGCGTGTGCGAGAGCCCGCGGGGATTCAGATCCAGGATCTCATCGACCGCCCGTTCCGGAAGCGGAGGATGACCGAGAAGTCGGACTACGAGAATCGGACCAGGGCTACGGCGTACTGGCAGATGCGCATATGCGATCTCGATGCGTGCATTGCCGCAACCCATCTCGACGGCGAGGCGGTGCGGTTCAACCTGGAGATGACCGACCCGATCGAGCCGCTGGTAGATGACGATTCTGCGTGGCGTGGGGTTGGGGGGGAGTACGTGGTGACGCTTGGCCCCGAGTCGGAGGTGGCAGCGGGTAGCGAGCCGGGTCTGCCGACACTCACTGCCAGCGTCGGTGCCTTCACCAGGATGTGGTTGGGGGCGCGTCCCGCATCGGGTCTGGCAGTCACCGACGACCTGGCAGGGCCGCCGGACCTCATCTCCCATCTCGACAGGATCCTGCTGCTCCCCACACCGAAACCCGACTGGGATTTCTGAGACCCGACCAATTGGTGCTCTATGACCCAGCGTGACCGAAGGTCAGGATTACACCGAGATGTCGCGGCGTTCGAAGCCCCAGACGGCAACGGCCAGGAGAACGCCGATCACGGCCAGCATGATGAGGGTGTCCTCGATGGAGAGCCCATTGCCGAGAGGGTCGGAGCGCTGGAGCCAGTAGAAGGGCGTCAGTTTCTGCGGCCCTTGCAGCCAGCTCACCAGCTGGGCGAGCCCGTTGATGAAGAAGGTCGCCACGGTGAGACCAGCAGCCACCCCGATAGTCGGGCCGCGGCGTCCGGTGAGGGCGCCGATGGTCAGTGCCAGTGTCCCGAACACGAGCGCCAGCAGCGCCAGCTCGAAGTTGGAAGCGACGATATGCAGGATTGAAATCTCCAGATTGGCAATCGGGTTGGCCACTGCCATGACGACGGCGATCACCGCGGCAACGATTCCGACCAGAGTGGCCATGGCGGCGAATCGTTCCACCACCACGCGACGCCGCGGGGTCGGTGTTGCCAGGATGAGGTCCATCGTGCGTCGATCCTCCTCCCCGGCGATCGCTGCAGTGCCCAGGCTGATGGCAAACACGGCAAGCACTACCGCACCGATTGAAGCATTCACCCGACTGTTGATGAACCCGGATGGGGAGAGCAACTCGGCGACGTCGGAGCTGCCCAGGAAGGACATCATTCCCTGGGGCATCGACTCGAGCAGCTGTGTGAACGTCGCACTGTCTTGTCGTACTGTCGGGTACACCCCGATTGTGATTGCCACGAGAAGGCCGAGGCCGATGGCATACAGTAGAAGGCTGTTGCGGCGGCTCCAGATGGTCTCACCGTACGCGCTACGCAGCATCACTGCCGCCTTCCCTGTAGTAGGCGAGAAAAGCGGATTCGAGGTCGCCTTCATGGCTGACAACGGTCTCGACCTCGTGGCGGGATGCGGTCTTGATCACAGGATCGACCGAACCGGTGAACGTGACGATGAGGGATCGATCTACCTGCTCGACGGTCTGAACCGATTCGATAGATAAGAACACCGCCGGGTGTACCGGTTCGGCGAAGGTGAGCGAGATGCGCCGCTGCGCCCGCTGCTTGAGCTGCTCTATTTCGGCGACCACCATCAAACGGCCTTTGCGAATTATGGCGGCACGGTCGGCGATACGTTCGACCTCGGGGAGGATGTGCGACGACAGGAAGACGGTGCGCCCGTCGGCCTTGACCTCCTCGAGCATCGCGTAGAACTCGTGCTGGACAATCGGGTCGAGGCCGTTGGTCGGCTCGTCGAGAATCAACAGGCGGGGCCGGTGCATGAAGGCCTGCACGAGCCCTACCTTCTGGCGGTTGCCGCTGCTGTAGCTGCGGATTCTCCGATCGAGATCGAGATCCAACCTATCGGCGAGAGCGGCGATCTCAGCGGTGGCGTCGATGCCACGCAACGAGGCGAGGTAGCCGAGCAGTTCGCGCCCGGTCATCCGGTCGTACATTGCCGGCTCTCCCGCCAGGTAACCAACCTGACGGTGGATGGCGACGCTATCTCGTCTGCTGTCGAGCCCGAGCACAGAGGCCCGACCGCTGGTCGGCCGGATGAAGTCGAGGATTGTCGAGATGGTTGTGCTCTTGCCGGCGCCGTTGGGCCCGAGGAATCCAAAGATCTCACCCTCGTTGACTTCGAGGCTCAACTCCTCGACGCCGAGAGTCGGTCCGTAGTACTTGGTGAGATTGTTGAGGGTTATCGCCGGTGGCATTGCGCGGTCAGGCTACCTCGTGCAGGGCAGCGTTGGCCCCTGCCGGGGTCACGGCCGTTGGTCCGCTTAGAATCTCGATGGTGACTGGCGCAGCAGCTACCGCCCCCGGTTCTTCGGCGAATCTCGGTCCAGGCTTCGATTGCCTGGGCCTGGCCGTCGAATTGCGTTGTCACGTCACCGCCGTCCCGTCTGATGAGTGGATTGTCGAGGAGCTCGGGACCATTTTCGAACCGAAGCCTGTCGATTTTGTGAGGCTCGCAGTTGCGGAAGCCGTCGGCCGGCCGATGAGGCTCACGATTCAGAATGAGGTACCCAGATCTCGTGGGCTCGGGTCGAGCTCTGCAGTGATGGTGGCGGCCGCAGCAGCATCCTTGCGGGCGATGGGCGAGGAGCCCGAGTCCGAGCGACTCTACGACCTGGTCGCCGGGATCGAGGGTCATGGCGACAATGCGGCGGCAGCTGTGTACGGCGGGCTGGTAGCTGTGACGGGGGATGTGTGGCGTCGACTCGAGCTCTCGCCGCGTCTCTCATTTGTCTTTGGGATCCCCAACCAATCGTTGAAGACCGCCAAGGCGCGGCTAGCCCTGCCCGAGCAGATTTCTCGGAGCGGTGCGGCCCGCAATGTGGCGCGGGTGGCGTTCCTGATCGAAGGTCTCCGCACCGGCGACCCGGCTGCTCTGATGATGGCGGGCGGCGATGAGATCCACGAGCAATACCGGGATCAGCTGTCTCCGATTACGGCCGAGTTGATGCAGGCCGCCCGCGATGCAGGAGCGTTGCACACAGCCTGGAGCGGCGCAGGGCCAACGGCAATGGCCGTTGCGGTGGACCCGGAGCCGGTGGTCGCAGCCATGAAAGAAACCCTCGGCGACCATGGCATCGCGACAGTGATACAGGTAGCCACCACCGGCTGGACCTAGCCGGTGTACGCCAGTCCTGTAAGGCGGCTGCAAAGCCCCATCTGGACCTCGGTCTAGCTCGATGCCCGTGCCGTAGCGTTCTCAACGAGCGCTGCGAGCAGCGACAGGGCGGCAGGGTCGTCGTTGACTGCGAGATACTCGGGGTGCCACTGCACTGCCAGCAGCGGCCAGGTATGGTCCTCGGGGTCGAGCGCTTCGACAATTCCGTCCGGTGCCTTGCCTGCTGTCCGCAGGCCGGGAGCCACTTGCCGCACAGCCTGGTGATGGATCGAGTTGACGCAGACCTCAGTGCTCCCGATCGCCTCAGCTACGAGCGTGCCGGCTTCAATGGTCACCGTCTGATGACAGTCGACCACACCGGGCCCACGCACCGCATGGTCGGTGCTACCGACTTCCGATGGGATGTCCTCGATGAGGCTCCCGCCGAGGGCGACGTTGACTACCTGAAGGCCGCGACAGATCGCCAACACCGGCATCTTGCGTGACCGAGCCTCTTTGACGAGGGCGAACTCGAACAGATCCCTGGAGTCATCGATCATGTACATGTCGTCGTGGTACTTGCCCTGGTACAGCTTCGGATCAATATCGCCGCCACCGGAGAGGACCAGCCCGTCGATGCGATCGAGGAGGCGGGGCGCCTCGTCAGGATCAACCGGGGGAAGGAGGATTGGTGTGCCCCCGGAGCAGATAACTGCCGACGTATACACCTCGTTGACGACATGGGCGCGCAGCCGTCCCCCCGATGTCTCGACGAAGGGTTGCCGTGAGGTGATGCCGATGATTGGACGCATGATCGATGGATTTTAGAATGCGGTCAGATTGAGTGCCGCTTGCGATTCACCGCGCGATTTGCCAACCTATACTCACTAGTGGCCGTCGGGATTGACCGCGGCTTTTTTCGCTGCAACTCCGTACTGAGGTTTGAATTGGGTTCTTTGATCAAGAAACGCCGGAAAAAGATGTCGAAGCACAAGTATCGCAAACGGCAAAAAGCCAACCGGCATAAGAAGAAGTGATCAAGGAACCCCGGTCAGCAGACCGGGGTTTCTTTCTGTGATAATCCGGGTCGGCGACGCTCGAGACTTCTAATGTCATTGGTTCACCGGCAGTGGAAGAGGAGAATGGGCAGCGATCGCCGCATAGTGTTCGGCTCGTTTCTGTTCACTGCCATGGGGATGGCGACGTTTACCGCGGCCTCGCTCGGGATCCTTGCCTCGTTCGTCATCGACGATCTCGGGATTACCCGCACCCAACTCGGTATCGCAGTCGCCGTTGTCAACGTCGCCGCCGCGGCGCTGTCTCCGGTAGCCGGCAGGGTCACCGACCGCATCGGCGGCCGGGCTGCGTTGGTGGTGCTGTTTGTCACTGCCGCGGCCACCTTTCTCATTCTGGGGACGGCCGTGGTCTACCCGATGCTTCTCGTGGGAGCGCTGGCGGGTGCCTTCTCCCAGGCGTCGGCCAACCCGGCGACTAATAAGCTGATAGCTGAGGTCGTCCCGGTAGGACGGCGCGGCGTGATCACCGGTGTCAAGCAGTCCGGCGTACAGGCGGGCATCTTCCTGGGCGGCGTTACCGTTCCCTCACTGGCGATCGCACTCGGCTGGCGGGTGGCATATCTGATAGTCGCCGCCGCTCCGCTGCTGCTGGCTGCCCTCGCCATGAAGCTGATCCCCGCCTCGAGCGGCCCCGGTGATGTCGAAATACACGAGCGGGTGCGGGTCGGTCTCCCGCCCGCAATCTGGTGGCTGATGGGATATGGGTTTCTGATGGGCTTCTCTGGATCGGTCACCTATCTGGTGCCTTTGTTCACTGAGGAAGCGTTGGGCCGTGGCCCTGTGGCGGGTGGGCTGGCGGCGGCGACCATCGCACTGGTTGCGGTTTTCGGGCGGATCGCATGGAGCCGGTACGCCGAGCGTTCGGATGCCTTCCGTCTCTCCCTGGGGGTGATGGCCGTGCTGTCGGTGATGGCGGCAGGTCTGTTCTATTCGTCGAGCCAGTTCGCCGGGTGGTTGCTGTGGCCCGCCGCTGTGATGGTTGCGGTGGGCTCGAGTTCGTGGAACTCGGTCGGGATGCTCGCTGTGATGGGCGAGGCCGGGATCGAGTCGACGGGGCGAGCGTCGGGTTTTGTACTGCTCGGCTTTCTGACCGGGCTTGGCATCGGCCCTGTGATCTTCGGAGCGCTTGTCGATCGCACTGGATCGTACGATCTCATGTGGTTGCTGTCGGCGGTAGCCGCCGCGGTCGCTCTCGTGGTGGTAGCCGGTTGGGCTCACAGTCCAGGACCGCGCGGAGCGGCCCGGTCATGACACGGGCGTCCTGGTCCTCCGGCTGCGTAGGAACGCCAGGCGGTCTCTCCTCTTGTTCACCGCGTCGACGATGAGCGGCCGCGTCCTGACTCCGACGATGGCGATGACCAGTACGAGGATCTGAGCAAAGACGGTCGATATCAGGAATTGCAGGATCGCCAGCGAACCTCCGAGGAGCACGGCTGCCGTCACCAGCCCCCGCAACGACCCCTGACCCCCGATGATCACGACCAGGAACGAGTTCACCAGGAACAGCACCCCGAAGCTCGGATTGAGTGTATTGATGGGGGCGATCAGCGCACCGGCGATCCCGGCCATCGCGGCACCGAGGGCGAACAGCGCAGTACGCACGGTTGAGGTGTTGATCCCCATCGTGTCGGCAAGGATCGGATTGCGGATGGTCGCACGTGCGTTGAGACCGAACCGGGTTCGGTTGATCAGGGCAAGCGTTGCCGTGACCAGAGCGATCGTGGCGATGACGATGACGAAGCGCCACCAGGGGATGTTGTAGCCGGCGATGACGAACGATCCCCCGATCGGGTCTGTCACCGTTCGCGGGTTGGCGCTGTAGCGGAGCTGGATCGCCTGCCGGATGATGAGCGATACGCCAAAGGTTGCCAGCAGGGAGTCGAGCGGACGTTGGTAGAGGAACCGGAGGATGCTTCGCTCGACGATCACCCCGATAATCCCGGCCACTATCGGGGCAAGTGCCATGCCGAGCACCACGCTCCCGGTTGCCTCCTGGATCTGAAACGCGGTGTAGGCGCCGATGAGGAGGAACTCGCCGTGCGCCAGGTTGAGTACGCCGAGCATTCCAAATGTGATGTGAAGCCCGAGGGCGATGAGCACAAATACGGCGGCGAGCACGACGATGTTGAACGAATCGACCGGCAGCAATGTGGCGATGATGCTCATAGCCCCAGTCTCTCTTCCAGCACGCCATCCTCGTGGAGCTCCTTGATTGCCCCCGACTCGACGATCTGACCCCTCTCGAGGATGTATGCGTAGGAGCCGACTGCAACCGCCGTGTCGACGTTCTGCTCGACCAGCACGATGGCGGCGTTGCGGGAGGCCACCCGGATGGCAGTGATGAGATCCTGGACCACCACCGGGGCGACGCCTTCTGTCGGCTCATCCATCAAGATCAGCTTGGGACTGGCTTCGAGTGCCTGGGCGATTGCCAGCATCTTTCGCTCGCCACCGGACAGTGTTTGCGCTTCCTGATCGAGGCGGTCGCCGAGCACCGGGAAGAGCGTCGCTGCCGCTGCAACGGCGGCAGCGACTTCCTGATGGCGGCAGGCAACGGTCAGATGCTCGCGCACGGTGAGCCCCGGAAACACTGTGTCCTCCTGTGGCACCCAGACCATGCCGGCGCGGCTGATCCGGTGGCTGCTCCAGCGGGTTATGTCCGATCCTTGTAACACCACCGACCCCTGCTTGGGGATGACTCCCATCAGCGCCTTGAGCAGTGTTGTCTTTCCGGCTCCGTTACGTCCCATGACGCATACGACACTTCCCGGTGTGATATCCAGGGATACGTTTCGCAGCACCCGGGACGATCCGTACCCGGCATTGAGACCGGCGACGTGGAGCAGCGTCGTCAACGCAACCTCCCCAGGTAGGAGGCTTGAACCTCCGGGTTCGCCTTGACCTTGTCGATTGTGCCGGCTGCGAGCACCGCGCCCCTGTGCATGACGGTGACCCTGTCGCTGACCAGTCGGATGAACTCGATGTTGTGCTCAACGACGATCATGGACTGCACCGCTTCGCTCGCCTGTAGACCGCGCAGTAGCGAGGCGGTCTTGCGGCTCTCGGCCATAGTCATCCCGGAGGTGGGCTCGTCGAGAAGAAGCAGGCGCGGTCTGCTCAGCAGCACCATCCCGATCTCCAACCAGCGTTGCTCCCCATGGCTGAGGTGCCCGGCCCGGATGAAACGCGAGTCGTGGAGGTCGATCAACTCAACGACCCGGTCGACCTCGGCGCGGTCAAGCGAAAGCGTGGCGTGAGGCTCTTTGGGTAATCCTCCGAGCACCAGGTTCTGCTCGACAGTGAGGTCCTCGAAGAGACTGGTCACCTGTGGAACCAGGCCCATTCCGAGCCGGGCGCGTTTCCCCGCAGGCATGCGCGTTATGTCGTTGCCGGCGAAGTGGATGGTCCCGGCATCGGGTTCCAGTTGGCCGTAGATCAACGAGAGCAACGTGCTCTTGCCCGCGCCGTTGGAGCCTATTAGGCCCCGGACCTCGCCGGCTTCTATGTCGATGCTGACGTCGTCGACGGCGAGCAACCCGGAGAAACTGCGGGTCAATTCACGAGCGGAAAGCACCGCCGTCATCGGTCGCGCTCCAGCCATCCAAAGATCCCGGCAGGCAGTACGAGGATGACGACAACGAGGATGACCCCGACTACGACCAGCCAGATGTCGAGCAGGTTGCCGCGGGAGAGGCTGTTGGTGAGGTATGGGAGGAGGATTGCGCCCGCTACGGGGCCGATCAAGGTTCCTCTTCCGCCGAGGACGACCCAGAGGAGAACGAGTGTCGAGAGTGACACTCCGACCGACCCGGGGGCGACGATGCCAAACTGGGTGTAGTAGATCGCACCGGCAAACGCCGCCAGCGATCCGGAGAGCGCAAAGGTCCGCCGTTTGACTCTGGCAACGTCGTAGCCGAGCAAGTCGATGCGGTCCTCGTTGCTGCGGATTCCTCGCAGGATCAACCCGGACCTCGATGCGATGAACCGCTGCAACGAGACATACGAGACGATGAGGATGAGGGCGGCGACGACATAGAAGCCGTACCCCTTGTTGAGGGAGATGACTCCGGGGATGCCCAATCTGGAGTTCAGGAGTATCCCGTTCTGGCCGCCGCTCACAGACCCCCCGGCATTGGCCAGCCTCTCGGCGATGACCGCGACCGCCAGAGTGACGACGGCGAACTCGACCCCTCGCAACGCCAGCCTCCCCGAGAACACGAAGTAGGACATCGCCAGGGCAAGTAGCGTCGCTCCGGCCACAGCGGCCACGAGCGCCAGCCAGAAGGGGATCGGGAGGAACCATCCGCCCCTCGTTGTCAGCATTCCAACCAGGTACCCACCGCCGCCAAAGAATGCGGCATGGCCGAATGTGAACATCCCGCCGTACCCCCAGATGAGGTCTACGGAGATTGCAAACACGGCGAGGAGGAAATAGCCGCCGAATCTCTCAACGAGGGCCGTGTCGTTGCTGATGAGCGGCAGCAACACCATCAGCGAAAGCATGATCAGCTCAGCCCGGCGAGTGCGTCCCCGCGCCGATTGTGGGATCGGCTCAGCAGCCGTTGCTTCCCCGACGCTCATGGGGCCGCTGCGGTGGCTGTACGGGTGTTCACACCGTCAGTCCCCCCGCCGTAGGGCCGGTCTCGCTGTTGTCTCAAAGCCAGGCGGCAGAACTCCGCAAGGTTCGGCAGGTGCTCTCACAGGTTGCAGGATTCCTCCGGGTCACGGTTGGCGAAGCTGTCTACCAGCTGATATTCGCCGTTCACTGCCTGCACCAGGTAGATGGTCTGGGCCAGGTGGTGGTCGGATGTCATGGTCACCGTCCCGGTTGGCCCATCGAACGACAATCCGACCAGGGCCCCGGCTACCGCCGCGGGATCGGTTGAGCCCGCCTTTTCGACAGCTGCCTTGTACATGTACACGGCGTTGTACGCACCGACTCCTTCTCCACCTGATGGGATCTCGCCTTCACCATATTCGGCTGCGAACGCATCCAGGAAGCCCGCGACTCCGGGACCGTCGGCAACGGTGAAGAAGGGGAGCGCCGTGTAGTCGCCTTCCGCAAGATCCGCGATGCCTGCGAAATCCGGGTCGCCGAGGAAGATGGTCCCTATCCCGACCGAGTCGAGCAGACCGGCATCGTCGAGCGCTTTGAGTGCAGATCCCCAGACAGCGGGATACAGAGCAAAGATGTAGTCGGGCTGCTTGTCCCTGACCTCCTGTACCAGTTCGGAGAAATCGTCCGCCACCAGTGGCAGGTACAACTCGGAGACGACATTGCCGCCGTTCTCCTCGATGATCGGCTTGGCGATCTCGAAGCTACGCCGCGGCCATACATAGTCGGCGCCAAAAAGCATCACGTTCGGCCCGTACTCGTTCTGGAGAATCGGGATCATCGGACGGATCTGCTGTGCCGGCACTGCCCCGAAAGAGAAGTAGAGAGGGTTGCACTTTCCCCCCTCATAGGTTTCGGTGTAGAACAGCAGTTTGCCGCCGTCCTGGACCACCGTTTTGAAGGCGGCATCGTTGGCGTCCGAGCCGATCGGTCCGATTACCAGGTCGACTTTGTCACTATCGACGAGCTTGCGCGCCTTGTCGACCGTGGCCGTGACGTCGGTCTGGATGTCCTCGACGACAACCTCGATCTGCCGACCGTCGATGCCGCCGGCTTCGTTGATCTCCTTAACCGCCAGTTGCGCACTGCGCGAGAGACTTGTGCCGTATGTAGTGAATGCTCCGGTCAGGTCGGCGATGATCCCGATCTTGATGGGCTCATCTGCGGACTCGCCGCCACCGCAGCCGGCCACCAGCAGGATCAGCACCAATCCGAAGACCAGCAGTTTTCTGTTCATGGTTGTCTCCAACGCTGAGATCGGGCTTGCCCGTCCTCGGCGTGTGTCGTTGTTCATGTTGCCATGGGTGGGACCCCGGGCATCGTTCAATGGTTCCAAAGCCTGTCGCATCGTAACCGCGGAGGCTGTTGCCGGGGCGCCCGCGGCGGGAAGCGCCGGCGCTACGCTGCCACCTCTATGACCTCTGTGAAGACCGACTCGCGGGTGTCCGCCCCGGTCCTCCTCGCCGTTCTGGGTGGGGCCTACATCGCTGCGCAGATGCTGTCGGACATCGCCAGCCTCAAGATCATCAGCGTCTTCGGCCAGGCGGTTGATGCAGGCACGCTCATCTATCCGTTCACTTTCACGCTGCGCGACCTGGTCCACAAGATTGCAGGCAAGCAAGTTGCCCGTGCTCTCATCTTCACCGCCGCGGTTATCAACATCCTGATGGCGGGGCTGTTCTGGCTCGTTGCTCAGTGGCACGGTGCCCCCAGCGTCGGCGCACAGGAGGCGTTTGCTGACGTGCTCGCCCCGGTTTGGAGAATCGTCCTCGCCTCCATCATCGCCGAGATCATCTCAGAACTGATCGATACCGAGGTATATCAACGCTGGGTAGATTTCTTTGGTACCCGCCTGCAATGGGGTCGGGTGCTGTCCTCCAACACAGTCGCTCTGCCCATCGACTCGGCACTCTTTGTCGTCATCGCCTTTGCCGGTGATTTACCTGGAAGCGCGTTGTGGCAGATCTTCTGGCTGAACGTGATCTTCAAAGGAATCATCACTGTCATCTCACTGCCATGGATATATTTGGTCCCTCAACGCAATCTGGATAGTGATACTGGGAAACATCGCAGTTAGAATGATACAGAGGGCCCCGAAGTGCGGTCTCTCTCTTATCCAAGGATCTCAGGAGGTTTTACCTATGTTGAAGAGAACCAAATCTCTTCTCGTGCTGGTCATGGCGCTGGCTCTTTTCGTTGCTGCGTGTGGCAGCTCGGATAGCGGTTCCGGTGACGGCAAGCTGGTCTGTGAAGTAACCGATACGGGCGGCGTCGATGACAAGAGCTTTAACGCCGCCGCATGGTCGGGTGCCCAGCGGGCCGCCGCCGACTTCGGTGCAGAAGCCAAGGTGCTCGAGTCTCAGGCGGAGACCGACTACGAGGTGAACATCAACTCGTTCGTCGACGAGGGCTGTGACATCATCGTCACCGTCGGGTTCCTTCTTGGTGACGCCACTGAGGCTGCTGCCAACGCCAATCCGGATTCCAATTTCGCCATCGTCGACTATGCCTATGAAGCTCCTCCTTCGAACCTGAAGGGTCTGATCTTCAACACCGACGAGGCAGCGTTCCTGGCCGGCTATCTGGCAGCAGGCATGACCGAGACCGGCAAGGTGGGCACGTTCGGCGGTGTCAACATCCCGACCGTGACCATCTTCATGAACGGCTTCGCCAACGGTGTCGCGTATTACAACACGCAGAAGGGCACCAGCGTTGAGGTCCTCGGGTGGGACCCGGCGACCCAGGAGGGCTCGTTTACCAACAACTTCGAGAGCCTCGACGACGGTCGGGCATTCGCCCAGAGCCTCGTTGATGAGGGCGCCGACATCATCATGCCGGTTGCGGGCCCTGTGGGTCTCGGCTCGGCGCAGCTCGCTTCTGAGCTGGGCACCTTCTCTATCGTCGGTGTTGATGTGGACCAGACGGTCTCGGACTCCGGGAACGCCAGCGTCTATCTCACTTCGGTGATGAAGGGCATGGACAATGCCGTCTATGCGGCTTCCGATGAAGCTCTCAACGGCACATACACCAGCGACCTCTATGTCGGCACTCTCTCCAACGAGGGCGTCAGCATTGCTCCTTATCACGACTGGGACAGCAAGGTTCCGCAGGCGCTCAAGGACGAGGTCGTCCAGCTCCGTCAGGACATCATCGCCGGCAATGTGAGTGTTTCGGGCTGATCCCGGACACCACATACAACTGTCAGAGAAGCCCCCTCGATGGAGGGGGCTTCTCTCGTGTCGGCGTATCTTCAACGGAGAATGGTTTGAATGGCACCACCGTGGTCCAGTCAACTAGGCTGATCCCACGGTTGTCGCCGCATTTTCGGAGGGCTGAGTGGAGCTGGAGCTGAGAGGGATCACCAAGAGATTCCCTGGTGTCCTGGCGAATGACAACGTCAACCTCACCGTCCGGACCGGTGAGATCTTATGTCTGCTCGGCGAGAATGGCGCCGGCAAATCCACTCTGATGAACATTCTCTACGGCCTGTACTCCGCCGATGAGGGTGAGATTCTGATCAACGGTGAAGTTCGCGAGCTTGCCTCCCCGGGTGAGGCGATCGCCGCCGGTATTGGAATGGTGCACCAGCACTTCATGCTCGTGCCGGTGTTCACCGTTGCGGAGAACGTTGTTCTCGGGGTCGAGCCGACCAGGGCAGGCGGGGTGATCGACATCTCCCAGGCCCGCAAAGACGTCAGCGAGATTTCAGCGCAGTACAACCTCGAGGTCGATCCGGATGCCATTATCGAGGAGCTGCCGGTAGGCCTCCAACAGCGTGTCGAGATCATCAAGATCTTATTCCGTGACGCGGAGGTCCTGGTTTTCGATGAGCCGACTGCGGTGCTGACGCCACAGGAGGTCAAGGAGTTCTTCGGCATCGTCCGCAAGCTCAAGGACGACGGCAAGGCCATCATCTTCATCACCCACAAGCTCAAAGAGGTGCTGGAGATCTCCGACCGCATCGCAGTGCTGCGCCGGGGAGCGGTCGTGGGAGAAGCCGACCCGGCCACCGCAACCGAGAGTGAGCTGGCGGAGATGATGGTCGGCCGCCCTGTCGAGCTCACGGTGTCCAAGGGTGAGGCCAACCCCGCCGATGCCATCCTTCAGGTGGAAGGCCTCAAGGTACTGAATGTAAACGAGCGGCTCGCCGTCGACGGTGTGACCTTTGAGGTCCGCAAGGGTGAGATAGTCGGTATTGCCGGTGTCCAGGGCAATGGTCAGACTGAGTTGATCGAAGCACTCACCGGCCTACGCGACACGGTTGGGGGCTCGGTGAAGATCAGTGGTCAGGACATGACAGGTGCCAGTCCGCGCCAGATCCACGAAGCCAGCGTTGCCCATGTACCTGAGGACCGGCAGCGCAGCGGGCTGGTACTCAGTTTCAGCCTCACAGAGAATTTCGTGCTGGATTCCTACTACAAGGAGCCCTTCAGCCATGGCGTCAGAATGGATTGGCCGCGCAGCCGCGCAGAGGCGGAGCGACTCGTAGAAGAATTCGACGTTAGGACCCCCTCAACCGAGGTGGAGGCGGGCAACCTGTCCGGCGGTAACCAGCAGAAGGTGATCGTGGCCCGGGAGTTTGGCCGCGATGTCGATCTCGTCATAGCGGCTCAGCCAACCCGCGGGATCGATGTCGGTTCGATCGAGTTTATCCACGAGCGCATCGTCGAGGAGAGGGACCGGGGCGCGGCGGTGTTGATAGTCTCGACCGAACTGGACGAGGTCATGGCCCTCTCCGACCGGATCCTGGTGATGTTCGATGGCAAGATCGTGGCGGAGAAACGTCCCGAGCAAACGACCAACACCGAGTTGGGTCTGTACATGGCTGGAGCAGTCAACGAATCATGAGTGACGAGAGCCAAGACACAAGCACACCGGCGCCGGAAGGGAACAAGCGATCCAAGCTCCTCGACGAAATCACCGGCGTCGGCCAGCGCGTCAACTGGCAGGCAAACCTGGTCATCCCCGGGTTGGCGATCCTCAGTGCCTTGATCGTGGGCGCCGTGATCATTGCCCTTGGCGACCTCAACACCCTCAAGTTGTGGGGGTCCGCACCTGGTCAGGCGGCAACGGAAACGTTCTCCCGAATCGGCAACGCCTACCTGGCTCTCTTCAAGGGTGCGTTCTGGGGCCTCGGGCCCATATCGGAGACGCTTACCCGGGCGGCGCCGCTCATCCTGGCCGGGCTGGCGGTTGCAGTTGGTTTCCAGGCCGGGCTGTTCAACATCGGAGCCAACGGCCAGATCCTCATCGGCGGTATGTTCGCCCTCGTCGTCGGGTTCCAGTTCCATCTCCCCATGATTATTCACATCCCGCTTGCGATCATTGCCGCGTTGATCGGTGGGGCGATCTGGGGTGGTATCCCCGGCTACCTACGGGCGAAAACCGGGGCACATGAGGTCATCACCACGATCATGCTCAACTACGTGGCGCTGCGATTGGTGGACTATCTGCTCACCGTCAAGTACTTCCAACTCGAGGGTCGTTCCGACCCGGTATCCAAGAGCGTCCTCGATAGCGCCCGTTACCCGAAGATGATCGATTTCCTCAACTCCAGGTACCGGGTCCACATCGGTATCATCATCGCCTTGCTCGCTGCGTGGTTCATCTGGTGGCTGCTGTACCGATCGACGATCGGGTTTGAGTTCCGTGCCGTCGGTGCCAACCCGGATGGCGCTCGCTACGCCGGGATGAATGTGGTGGTCCTGTACATCGGTGTCATGGCCGTGGCCGGAGCGATGGCAGGTCTCGCTGGTGCCGACCAGGTGCTCGGCACACTGGGAAGGGCCACGCCGGGATTTGCCGCGGCGATTGGTTTCGATGCGATAGCGCTGGCCCTGCTCGGGAGATCCCACCCCGTCGGGGTGGTCTTTGCCGGGCTGCTCTTTGGTGGTCTAGCCGCCGGGGGCCAGGCCATGCAGGCTGCCACCGATGTGGGGGTCGACATCGTCGGGGTCATTCAGGCGCTGATCATCGTCTTCATCGCAGCTCCCGCCCTCATCAAGGCCGTTTATAGGGTGAAAGCCGAGACCAAAGCTGCACAGGTCGCCAGGGGGTGGGGAACATGACGTCCACTACCGCGGTGCCAGCCGAAATCCGAGCACCTGCGGAGATCCGCAGGGCACGGGTCCTTGCAGTTGTCTACCTGGTTCTGGCACTCGTTACGCTGTGGGCTTTTGGTCTTGGCTCCGAGGGCTCGGCGACCTTCGTGTTGGGCCGTCCCGGGGACGCCATCCAGGTCGGAGATCTGTCCGTGTCGGCCGCCGGTTTGGGTTATGTGGCTTCCGCGGTGCTGGCGTTCCTCGGTGCCATGCAGTGGGTGCGGGGCTACGGTTCCAGGACGAACCTGGTGCTTGCTCTTGGTCTCGCCCTGTTTGTGTTCTCGTTCCTCACCTGGGCGGCCGCGGGATCGTCGTTCAGCCTTGTGGGGATGCTCCAGGAGACGATGAAACGGGCCGTCCCCATCACCTTCGGAGCAATATCGGGTCTCCTGTGCGAGCGCACCGGAATCATCAACATCGGGATCGAGGGGATGCTCCTAGCGGGAGCATTCGCCGGTGCCATCGTCGGCTCGACGCTTGGCGCTGGTGCCGGTATGGTCGCGGCGACATTGGTTGGTGGACTGCTGGCGCTGGTGCTTGCCGTGCTCACCGTTCGGTATCGCGTCGACCAGATCATCGCCGGGGTGGTCATCAACATCTTCGTGTTGGGTTTGACCTCGTTTTATACGTCACAGATCCTGGTTGAGAACCCGCAACTCAACAATGCTCCGATCATGAGCTCTGTGGGCATCCCGGTGCTCTCCGACATCCCGGTGATCGGGTCGGTGCTGTTCGACGAGAACATCTTTGTGTACGCCATGTACATCGTGGTGGCGGTCACCGTATTCGGCCTGTTCCGGACCAGGTGGGGGCTGCGCACGCGGGCGGTCGGTGAGAAGCCGAAGGCAGCCGACACCGTTGGCATCCGCGTATACCGCACGAAGTACGTGAACGTCCTCCTTGGCGGTCTGGTCGCCGGGTTCGGTGGTGCCTACTTCACCATCGGATCGGTGGGTAGGTTCGATGAGAACATGACCGCAGGCCGTGGCTTCATTGGACTGGCGGCGATGATCTTTGGCCGCTGGCACCCGGTCGGGGCCTTGTCGGCGGCGTTGGTGTTCGGCTTTGCCGACTCACTCCAGGTGAAGCTGGGGATCCTCAACACACCCATCCCGTCCGAGTTCCTCGGCATGGCGCCGTATCTGGTGACCATCGTCGTGGTTGCGGGCCTCGTCGGGAGGAGCCGCCCACCCAGCGACTACACCGCATACGTCAAGGAATAATCCAGTTCTTGCGTAGCTCCGTACGACATGTCGTACTGTCCTGTTGCAGCACATCCCTCACACATGTCGCGGGGCATACCTAACACTTAG
>Ga0307423_1000006_pt1 | contig 110006 bp, 108 predicted proteins | sample SalMarWE160310MG_FD_202154 | JGI IMG/M metagenome (GOLD analysis project Ga0307423, IMG submission 202154) | Salt marsh sediment microbial communities from the Plum Island Ecosystem LTER, Massachusetts, United States - WE1603-10 | ecosystem: Environmental > Aquatic > Marine > Intertidal zone >...
GCTGCCACTGCTCGACCGCCCGGTACGTGCCGGTACCAAAGACTCCGTCGACTTCGTCTGCTTCGAGGTAGCCCCCGGCTTCGAGGAATCGCTGGAGCTGGGTCACGTCATCACCCTTGGTGCCCCGGGAGAGCTCCCGATAGGTCGGCACGGCACCTTCGGTCCAATACGTCGGCACTTCGTCGACTCTGTAGAGCGAGTCTCCCGACTGGAGGACCGTGCCCGGATTCGGCACCCAGGTCACCGTACCCTCAGGGCCGGCCGGCAAGGAGAAGACCTCCCCGTATCCGATAGCTCCGGTGAGCTCCTCCGTCTGCTCGAGGGTTCTCCTCTCGACCGTCGCCGTCCCGGTCGTCGCCGTCACAGTCGTGTTCGAGGACTCCGAGTCGGAGGCAGGCGTTTCTGCCCTGCCGTCGGCAACGACTGCCAGCCCGGTCAGCGTCAACACGATCAGACCGCCGGCGACGCCGAAGATACGCCGTCTCATGGTGCGCTCTCCCCGTCGGTGCCGTTGTTGCCGACCTGGTTGCAGGTCCCGAGTGCCGCCTGAAACACGTCAGGGTCGACGTTGTCGTAGAAATCGGGGCCGATCACCGTCGGGCCGTTCGGGTTCGGATCGGGAAAATCGACCCCGTTGTCACGCATGCACCGCGCAAAGGCGAGGTCCCGGTCGCGAGCTGCAGCCACTTTCTCCGGAGACAACTCGAAGTCGGCGAAATAGTCGTCGAGAAAGTGCACACACGCGGCGTCGGCATCCGCACGGGCCGCGGCATCGTCGTCGCGTGGGGAGACCATGGCCATCCCCGTATCGGTAGCGGTCGGGTCGGGCATGTCCACGCCGTGATCCCGCATGCACTGGCCGTACTCCAGCATCGCCTTGTCCGGGTCGCTCGCTGTTGCCGGGGGCGTCCCCTCCGTTGGGGACGGAGGCGGCTGGGTGCCGACAGCCGGGGCGGCTGTTGTTGTCGGCGCCACGTTAGGCAGGGTCGGTGCGGGAGCTGTGCCGTTTGCGCCACAGGCTGTTGCCAGCAAGGCAAGTGCGGCCAGAGTGAGGGCCGATTTCACGGCGCTGTACATCCTCACGTTGGGTTTCCTCCTGGGTCGACTGACCTGATCGTGCCGTCGGCCGCCTGTGGGGAAACTGAGAATGCCTGAGAGTTCTCTCAGCTTTCTCAGCTGCTTATCAGCAGAATCGCGAGATACTGAAGTCCGATGCGTGTGCTTGTGGTTGAGGACGAGTTGAATTTGGCAACGGCGATTGCCCAGGGCCTGACCGCCGAGGGCTGCGACGTTGAGGTCGCCAACGATGGCGAGGACGGCCTGTGGCGCGCCCGGGAAGGCCAGTTCGATGCGATCATCCTCGACATCCTTCTTCCCCGTATCAACGGCTATCGCGTGTGCGCCATCCTGAGAGAGGAAGGGGTGCAGACGCCGATCCTGATGCTGACTGCCAAGGCCGGCGAACACGACGAGGCGGAGGGTCTCGATACCGGGGCCGACGACTACATGACCAAGCCATTCTCCTTCGTGGTTCTGCTGGCGAGGCTTCGCGCTCTGGTTCGGCGCGGAAGGGATCTACGCCCGGCAGAACTCGTGGTGGGAAACCTGTCGCTGGACCCGGCGTCGCGCCGCTGCCGCATGGGAGAGCGTGAGATCAGTCTGACCCCACGCGAGTATGCCCTGCTCGAAGCGCTCATGTCCCGAGCCGGAACCGTTGTCGGCAAGCAGGATCTGATCGACCGGGTGTGGGGGCTCGACTACTTCGGCAACCCCAACGTGGTCGAGGTCTATATCGGGTACCTGCGCAACAAGATCGACCGGCCGGACGATGCACACATGATCGAGACGGTGCGCGGAGTGGGATACCGCATCACCCCATGAGCGGCACCAGACGAGCTCTGTCTCTGCGCACACGGCTCACAATCGTGGTGACCGCACTCTTCGCTGTTGTTGTCGCGGTGGGAAGTTGGTTCCTGCTCAGCAGAGCCGAGACCGCCTGGATCAAGGACCTCAAGGCCCAGGACGTCATCGAACTCAACCAACTCGCCGCGAGCCTGCCTGCACTCGATCCGTCTGACCCCGCGCTTGCCGAAAGCCCGATCTCACTGCCGCAGGGGAGGGACGGGACCGCGTTCCGGTTGCGCAACGAGTCGGGCACCGTGATTGGGACGACCCCGACGATCTTTCTCGGCGACACCATGGCCCTCTCGCTCGAAACGAAGCAGCAAGCAGGCGAGCCGCAACCCGGCGACGTCGCTGGTGATGAGGCGCTCGGGAGCGAATTCTCGACCGAGAGTATCGTCATCAGACGCCCCGGTGGGGACATGACGCTGACGGCGCTCTCCTGGCTGGGATCGGTTCAAACCGGCGTTGCGACCCTGAGGAACACTCTCCTGCTGGTCACCCCACTGTTGATCGTTGCGGTCGCGGTTCTCGCCTGGATCACCACCGGCCGTGCCTTCAAGCCGGTTGCCGCTATTGCCGATCAGGTCGACCAGATCACCGACGATCGGCTCGACGAGCGGGTCCCTGTTCCCGCGACCGGTGACGAGATCGCCCACCTCGCACGAACCATGAACAGGATGCTCGACCGGCTCTCCGGCAGCCGTCGGCGCCAGCGCGAGTTTGTCTCTGATATCTCCCATGAGCTGCGCAACCCGATAGCTACCAGTCAAGCCAAGCTCGAAATTGGTCTCAGCCGGCCTGAAGACACCGATTGGAGAGAGACGGCCGAGATTGTCCTCGGCGAGCAGGAGCGCCTCGCCACACTCGTCGAAGACCTGTTGCTGCTCGCCCGGCTCGACGAGAGCCAGGCCACGACGCGGGAGGACGTCGACCTTGACGACATCATTCTCGAAGAGACCCGGCGGTTGCAGCATCGCCAGGTCGACCTCTCGAGTGTCCAACCGGTGCGCATCACAGGTGATCCGAGACAGCTCGCCCGACTGGTCCGCAACCTCATCGACAACGCCGGAAGGCATGCGCGGGACCGGATCATCGTGTCGCTCCGGTCCGATGGTCACGACGCGGTCCTCACCGTCGATGACGACGGACCGGGCATCCCGCCGGGAGATCGGCAGCGGGTCTTCGAGCGCTTCGTCAGGCTCGATCCCGACCGGAGTCGGGGTCAAGGGGGGACAGGCCTCGGCCTCTCCATAGTCCAGGCAGTCGTTGCATCCCACGGTGGCTCGATATCGGTAGACGACGCCCCGATAGGCGGTGCCCGGATCATCGTCCACCTTCCGGTCGAAGCGACCCAGACTCCCTGATCCGTCGCTGAACGCCGTGCCCTCCGCCGAGTCCCCGTGTGTGCTCAAAGTCAGACGCGGTATGCGGTGCCTTGGACGATGCTGCCTCGTGTTATGGGCGGCATCGTCCGGGACCCGCACGACAGACGCCTTCATGTCTCTTGACTCACCAGGCTCTCAGTGGACACTGTTGTGTGCAGCCGCCCGACCTCGAAGAATGACGACTCGGAAGGTCGCTCGGAGACCGAATCGATGTCAAGGCGTCCCCACGAGGTCCACTCGCAGCAGCACCGGCCACCCACCGTCCACCAAACCATCGACGGATCACCCTCGTTTCCTCACTTGGTATGCGGTTGAAGGGGTTCTATCGAACTCCTATCCAACGTATGACGGATCGTGATACAGTGCTGGCATGACTCAAGCAATATCTGTGCGACTCGACAACGAAGCCCTCCAAGCCTTGGGGCAGCTCGAAGCAACCGGCATGACTCGTTCGGAAGCCATCCGGTCGGCTCTGGTCGAGACCGCGGCGCGGCGCCAGGACAGACAAGCATTGGCAGCCGAGGTGGCCGCTCTTGAAGCCGACGAGGACGACCGAGCGGAGATGCTGGCTGTAGCCGACCTTATGGAGAGCCTACGTGCAGCGGGGTGACGTCTTTGGCTTGCGGCTCCCGAAGGGAGTAGGCCATGAACAGCAAGGACGACGCTTCGGTGTCGTAGTGCAATCGGACTCGTTCCTTCCCCGGTCTGTCGTTCTGCTTGCTCCGACTTCTAGGAGCGCCAAGCCTGCATCGTTCCGACCTGAGATCGAGATCGATGGGTCTTCAACTCGCGTTCTTGTGGAACAGGTTGGTGCAGTCGATGTCAACCGGCTTGGTGACCTGACCGGCCACCTGACACCGGAAGAACAATGGGGTGTAGACACTGCCCTGCGCACCGTTCTCGGACTGAACTAGCCGCCCGATCACTAGATATGCTGGGATGGCACGCATTTCGCCGAGCCCCCGAACGGCACCTATCCGCTCGGCTGGTCGAATGCTCACGGTGTCGTGTTGGTCTAGGTCTTGTCGATTCTTGGACGGTTGGGCCCGTTGAAGGAGGTTCGCAACCCGCCAAGCTATCTGTTGGCTGCTCGCTTGTGTCGGTCATGACTTGGAGATCGCATCGGCGTTGTCCTGAGGTTCTTCCGACTGCCTGATCGTGAACCGTTGGCTGGGACCAGAGTGCCATCGCGCCTAGCGTGGCGGCGGCGCCGCTGTATGCCGATATGCAACATGACCAGACACGACAGCCACGAAACGAGCGGGACGAAGCCACGAACCGCAAGACGGCGATTGCTTGTGGGTGTGGTCGCGGGGCTGGTTTTGGCCGGATGCTCCCTTCTTGGCTATTCCAGTACCGACCCGGCGGCATCGGTGTCCTCGGTCGTCGAGTTCACCAGGGAACAGCCGCTGGTTGCGATTGAGTTTGAAGCCTCTTTCGTCGCTCTCAACAGAAGCTCCGGGATTGATGCTCAGCTATGGGCTGTGCATCCGCGACGGCCCGGAGATTCTGACGTGATTGTGCGTGAGCGAAGCTACTGGGATGGTGACGAGTGGGTGGATGGACAGCCCCGCCGATTACGGGCAAGGGTTTGAATAGCTTTCGGTTCCGGTGGGTGATTGAGCTTGACGAGAGCCTGGAGCGTGCGACAGTGCCGATCGAGGCTGAGCTCAGGCCTTCGTGGGATGACGGCGGGGATGCGCCGCCGCCAGATGATTCGGAAATCGCCGATGCCAGTCTCGAGATCGTATCGACCTACCCGGTCGAGGATTATTGATCGCACCAGCGAGGTGGACACTAGGTCGGTGCGTATGGTCTGTTTCGAGGCGGTCCCGGTCTTCCTGAACTCGGACAAAAGGAACGAGGCTCCGAACCACGATGAACTCACGGTTGGCAGTCATCGAGTAGCTTCAGGTCGAGCGTCGTGTTCATCCGACTTGGCGACCGCATCGCCCAAACACGTCAAATGACAAATCACCACGCCATCTACGCAAAAGAGGTGACAGTCCCAGAGGCAGAGACGGAGCAACTGGGACGTATCAGCTCGAGGCTCTGGAGTGAGGCCAATGAAGCGAAGCGGACACAATTCGACATCGGCGGTGATTCCGATTCTGGTTGTGGTTTTTGTGTCGATCTCGTTGTTCGTGTCGGCTTGTGACTTCATCCCGATCACCGAACCCGAGGACCTGGATCCCCGTATTGCAAATATGCTGGATCAGCCTGTGGATATCTACGTCGTGGCCAATGACGAAACTGCCTCACGTTCGTTTCTGGTTACTCTTTCACCGACCGAGAACTACGTATGGGAGGACCCTCAAGGCAGGTGGGGGTGCGTCGATACGGATCTGGTAGCAGTCCTCGACGGCCGCGACGTTGACTATCGGGACGTCGACGAGGAATACCTCTGTCAGGATGACGTGTGGTACGTGGAGCCGATGCTTCCCGGGGAAGGCCCCGAGGTTTGAGCCCCACCGATGCATGCCCCGGGTTTTGGGCAATGACAACACGCGCTACGACGCGCGGGTCTGAGGCTCAACGTCGGGCTATCGCTCGGTGCAGCACCGCTGATGAGTATCCAACCCGATGCAAGGCGACGATGGCCGAAATCGATGACCGGCGTTCGATACTGAGCCAGAGGCCGACTGGAGGCAATTGAAGATCCCGAGCTGCGTGGCCAACGGCTGGGGATTGCTGTGTGCGATACTTGTCGCTTGGATGAGCGGGAACGTCGCAAGCAGGCTGAAGCCCTTGTTGAGACGACCGTGGGAACCATTGATGCCGTCGGCCGGTGGGGAGAGGTCGGTAAGGTCGTGGCCAGCTCGGCAACACGTGGAGAGGCAGCCGCGGCATTGACCAAGCCTCCGTTCAGCTACTCAACAGAAACCGCTCAGCGAATCCTTGACCTGCCAATTCGCTTTCTCACGGAGTCCGGCCGGCAGGAGCTGGCGGCCAGGCTGGATGAGATACGCACCTATCTCGATCAAGGCCAATGACCAGCTGGCCCATCGCCGGTGAGCGAGCCCGATCAACAGTCGTATGGCGATGATGAGCAGTTGGACGAGTGCCCCCGATCGGCGTGTTCCCGCTCGATCTCCTGGACGCCGAGCAGGACCGTTTCAGGAAGCCGGGAGTTGGTGGGCATTGCCCCATCAACTACACACTGCCGGTTTGGTGTCCCGGCTCATGGGTCTGTGGATGTACGCTCGTCGGCTCAAGGACGATGCAGGCCGCCGTTATTCGATTGGGTACGTGGATACGGTTCTGATCTGTAGTTCCTCGTAGTCTCGACCGGCGTCGGGTGCTGTCTCTCCACCGCCGCGGTAGAAGGGGTTGATTTCGATCTCGTACGGAATCGCGGCTTGAGCGAGACCCGCTGCCAGCGCAAAGATCCAGCGGGTCCGGAACGTGTTGATACCGGGTCGACCGATCACCGGGTCACCGTCATAGGGAACCCATTGGGAACCATCCCAGAGTTCCCTGCGAAACCCGCCGGATTGGAGTGTCCCCGGTCGATCCTGAGAGCTGCCCGGTGTTACGACGTAGAACTGGGCGTACATGGGCGTCGGGTCGTCCCCAAGGGCCATGAGGCTCGCTTCAAACTCGACTGCCACTACTGGGTGCTCCTCGGTGAGTTCGACCTCGCCAGAAGCACGGACTCCCGAGCCCGAATCAATATCGTGAGTCAACGGTGACAACGCAACGAGGAAAACAACAAGGATTGCCACGATTGCGACCACCGCAGTGGTGCCCATGCGCCGGGGCAGCCATTCCGCATCAGCGCCATCCGGATCGGGACGCAACGGCGCCTCTAGTTGGGTCATGTCCCCAAGGGTATCCATGCTGGGCAACACAAGGCAATGACAGCAAGCCCTCTCCGTCCAGAACCCACGACACTCCCTAGGCACGGCGCCACCACGTGCGACGCAGATCGCCAAATCTCGCTCAATATCGAACACTTCCCCGAACCACCTAGTGCGGCACGTCGAGGTGTGCCCCTGCCGCATCGGAGGGTGGTCTAGATTGGGTGGGGTGGTGACGTCCGTTCACATTCGCTTGGGTTTGCCGGAAGACATAGCCAGGTGTCGAGAGATCGATCTGGAGACACAGCGCCAGTTCGTAGACGCCGGATTCCCTGAGTTCTTCGCCTTAGGTGTGATCCCCGACGATGTCGCCTCGAGGGCGTTTGCGACTGGCCGTATTGTTGTGGCTGAACACGATGGCATTGTGGCGGGGTGGGTGTTCCTGACCCGTTCCGGCGACGAACTGTGTGTCGGGCAGATTGCTGTGGCGCCGGCGTTGCAGCGTCGCGGGATTGGTTCTGCACTAATGCAATCGCTTCTCGCAGAAGCCCGTAGCCGTGGTGAGAGGTCTGTTGTTCTCAGCACGCAAGCTGATGTCGAGTGGAATCGTCCTTGGTATGAACGCATCGGGTTCGAGGTGGTGCCGCCTGAACAGTGGACCGATGATATGGCGGCGATCGTCGCCGAGCAGGAAGAGATCGGGCTTCATTGGGAAACACGGGTTCATATGCGTCTGCAACTGACGCCCGACTGACCGCAACCCACCACTCTCTGCTCACCCAAGTGATCAAGTCAGACATCCCCGATCAGCATTGCCCGAGCAAGAACGCTGCGCTTCCCGACCGCCCTGTATCGACACGGAAGCGTGCACGGTCTCGAACGCTGATTGTGGCGATGTCATGTTTGACTTGCTCCTATCTGTCGGCTTGGTGGGGGCTTTGCCGATAGGTCCTCTTTGCGGTTCGATGGTTGCTCCGAGGATCCATGGTGGGTATTCGTGGTCCCACCCGAGGGTGTTTCGTTGCTACATCTACCCGTGTCCGGTAAACCGTTGTGGCCGTTAGCTGCGACATCAATTCCACGGAGTCAGACGCTGTATGAGCGCTGTGCTACGCCGGCGGATGGGGGCCTCTCTGGCTAGAAGCTCCGGGAAACGTTGACGGCAGTCCGTATTGGGCGACCACTGCCGGATACAGCGCCTGATTCGAACTAGGATGCTCTCCGTCGGCTTGGGTTCTCGAGAAACCCTTGCAATACTTGACGAAACCATGCGCCCGTAGCTCAATTGGATAGAGCGTCTGACTACGGATCAGAAGGTTGGGGATTCGAGTTCTCCCGGGCGTGCTAGGTGAAAACCCTTGTCTTGCAAGGGCTTTCGTTTTTCCGCTTTGGCGGCTCTTCGACCGTTCTGACGTTTGGGAGCCATTCTCGGGAGCCAATGGGTGCGATTCGACGGGATAGCTTCCGCCGCGACAATCGCCTTGACTATGTCCTGTGGAACCAAACGGCCTCGATGTTCGTCCTGTGATTGTGGAGACCGATACCGAGATCGAGGCAGTGGGTCGCGTCAGGATCACCGATTTCGAGGTGTTCTACCGGCGGTCGTGGGATGGTGTCTACCGGCCGCTTGCGGCCACGCTTGGCGACAGTGATCTTGCTGCCGAGGCAGTCGACGAAGCCATGTCCCGCGCCTATGCCCAGTGGCGCTCGGTCCAGCTGGCGAGCAATCCGCAGGGGTGGGTGTACCGGGTTGCCTACCGATGGTCGATTGACCGTTTGCGCCGCCGTGGCAGGGAACGACGGTTGCTGCCCCGCCTTCTCGACGGGCCGGTTCCTGATCGCATTTCAGTGGAGCCGGGCTTGGATGCGGCGCTCGGGTCATTGCCGCTGGAGCAGCGTGCAGTTGTAGTGCTGAGCTGTGCGTTCGACTGGTCGGAATCGCACATCGCCGACGCGCTCGGCATCCGCCCGGGAACTGTCAAGAGCCGTCTTCACCGGGGACTCGAACATCTACGACGGGAGTTGCACGCATGAGCATGAACGCCTCCATCTACGCCTATGTCACAGACAGGATCGGGGCGGTCCCGCCTCGGCATGGTGATCTGTCGTCGGTGGTCAAGCGGGGTCGGTTCATTCGACGTCGGAGGCACACGGTTGTCGCCGCTGGGTCGGTAGCGGCAATGTGCCTGGCCGTCCTGCCACTCCTACTCACGCTGGGCAGCTCGCCCGGGCCTGTTGGGGAGTATGACGGCGGATCGGAGTTCGCATTCGCCTCCGGGTTCAGTGTCGCCGTCACCGGAGAGCCGATCGAGTCTGAGGGTGCGCTGGTGTTAGCCGGTGCCTCCGGGGAGCCGGCAAATGACCACTTTGATCTCGCCGCGCTCGGAACGGAGTATCCGATCAGCCGGAACAATGTTGCCAACCTGGTCGTACCCCCACCGAGCGGTCCCTTTGAGAGCAACGCCCTGCACGCGTCGACACTTGTGTACTTAGGTGATGCCGGAGGGGCACAACTGGCCTTGCAGGAGACCGACGGCGAGACCTGTATGTTCTTTGGAAACGGCACCGAGGTAACGGGCGGCGGGTTCTGCGACATCACAGATGCTCCGACGATTGGTTACAGCGCAGACCCCCAGTTCCCGCAAAGCCGCGGCGGTTGGCTCGTATGGTCGATGCTGCCGACGGACGCATCGGTCGTCGCGGTAACTCTGCCGGATGGCGATACCTTCTGGCAGAGACCGGTATCAAGGACGGCGTTCTTTGCGGTTGCCAGCTTGGACACACTGCAGGACGCAACCGCAACGGCCTTCGACTCGTCCGGGACGGTCATTGCCACGCGGGCTCCCGTTCTGCTTGCGGGACACGAATACTTTCTCAACGATCAATAGGCTCCCAGAGACCAGCGGCAATTGGCCCGTTCGCTCTCGCACCACGATCTAGACGGCTGCTGCCGGAGTCGTCTGATCGCGGTGGCCTCGTGACGCCGAGCGGCTCCGTCGGTTGGCCTATCTGGCGATCACCTGGAACACCTGCGGGTTCCAGTAGCGCTTGTCGTATCGAGCCTCGTCGTAGGGTTCGAGGATCTCGCAGTCGACGAGTTGGTGGATGGCGTTCCGGCACGCCTGGTTGGTCTTGCCGAAGCGCCGCTCAGCCCACGCGACCGTGAGGATCGGGAATCCGATCAGGCTGTCGGCAATGTCGATGGCAAGGCGGCCGCGCGGGAATGCCTCCCGAGCACGACTACTCAGCCCTTCCTGGAAGGAGAGCAGACGCTCGATCCGCTTCTGGGTTCTTCGTGCTTCGGCCGCGATGGCTTCTGCAATGAATCCAACCCAGGGATCCCAATCTCCGGTTCTGCTCAGACTGAGGAGATGATCCTTGTACTCGTCCTCGTGCTCCTTGAGCCAGGGGGAGACGGATAGGACCGGTTGGCTCAGAGCCCTCTCCCGAATCAGCTGAAGGACGATCGCCAAGCGTCCGACTCGACCGTTCCCGTCGTGATAGGGGTGGATGGTCTCGAATTGGTAGTGCGCCAATGCCACACGCACGAGGAGTTGGAGGGATGGAGGATTCTGATCATCCCGGACCCAATCGAGCCACTCGTCATACATCGCTTCGAGCTGGTCGCCCGGCGGAGGTGGAACAAATCGTGCCTCGGTGATCGGTCGGTGCTTGGGTCCGATGAAGACCTGCTCGGTGCGCACCCTTCCGGCGCTCGGGCCGTCTGAGTCTGTCCCACGGACAAGGGTGGCTTGGAGCTTCGAGAGAAGGGTCTTGGAGATCGGTGCTGATGTGATCCATTGGTAGCCGATCTCCACGGCGTCGAGGAAGTTGAGTACTTCTCTTACGCGAGCCGGGATCTCACCCTGGGTCGGCTCAACTTCCGCGGCGAACAGTTCTGCAAGGTTGGCATATGTCCCTTCCAACGCTGCGGTACCGACCGCCTCCAATCGCGTTACGACCCGAATAACAAGCTGTGGATTGGGGAGCAGCGCAGCGGCGGAGTCGAGCCGTCCGAGTTCGGCCATCGCGTCGCCGATCTTCGTCCACGTGGCACCAGATGGTGTGATGTCATCTGGCAAGCGATCGGGCAGGAACGCCTCGACTTTGTAGTCGGTCCCGAACCGGTGGTCGTGCCCGGTGATAGTTGCGGTTGTTCCGATGGGTGAGCTGCCGAGTGACGTCATGAACTTGGAATCTAGCGGTGGTTTCACAAGTTACGCGCGCGAAACTTGGATTTCAACCTTGTAATTCCAACTCTCATCACTCCCGCGCCGAGAGCCACTTGGGAGCCATTCTGGGAGCCAAACGCTGTGGATTCGTGTGGACGGCTGTGGATTCGTGTGGAGTTGAAGAGCCGTCTTCCCGCCGCCTGTGGACTCCCATGGATGTCCGTGGACACGGTTTGGCTACCTACGGATCAGAAGGTTGGGGATTCGAGTTCTCCCGGGCGTGCCAGCGAAGCCCCCGTGTTTACGGGGGCTTCTGTCATCTCCCGCCGAGTTCGATGCCCCGTGACCGGTCCCTGGGCCGCGGCTGGGCCGCGAGAATTCGAGCTCGAATGTCCTCCAGCCGGATCCGATCTCGATGAGGACGAGGCATTGCGGTCGCCACCGAGCCGGACAGTCGAGTACGGCGGCGACGCCGGACGTCGAGTTCGTGAACCAATCCCGAAGCCCCCGCCAAGACGGGGGCTTGGTTGTGACCTAACCCGAGCGGTCGTTCGACTGCTTGCTCCGGGAGGGATTCACCCGCTCTGGATCTCGCCTGCGTAGACGACGGTGCCATTGGGAAAGTCAACGGTGATGGTTCCGGAACCGCTCAGGTTCTCGTAGTCACCGGTGCCGCTGTCCACCTCCCAGTCAGCGGCCTCGTTGACACCCTCGAAATCCATATCGCGCAGAGGGATCTTGCTTCTCGTTGCTGTGATGAAGGAGCCAGATCCGTCGCTGCAGGTCCATTGGACATACTGGACGGCGATGACCATCTCGCCGGTCTCCATCTCGACCTGCATCGCCTGTGCGGTCTCCTCGTCGTTCAGGACCTTGCCGTCGGCGTCCTCGTAGCGCAGTTCCTCGAACATCGCGGCGGGGCAGATCACCCCTTCGTCAACCGCCTTCCCGGTGACGGCGGACGGCGTATCGGGTACGCCCACTGGACCTGTGATCTCAACCGACATCGGTTCGCTCGATGAGCAGCCTCCCAACGCCACCAACACTGCAACTAGCAACCAAGCGATCTTCCGCATCTTCTGCCTCCTTTCTCCGCTCCAGCGTGCAACTCGCTGGTTGCAGAACGGCAGCAAGTCTCGGCTATGGGCACTCATCGAAGTAGTACGCAATGCACTCTGCAGCAGTCAAAGAGCGCGGGACACGAGTCCTAGCGATCTCAGTCAACTCGTCGAGGTCAAGCGCCCAGATTCGAACGCCGAAATCGGTTCCCGTCGCTAGGTAGCGCCCGTCTGCCGTGATGTCCACGAAGCTGAAGGTATCGAGACCGCCCAGGACGAGCCGTGTCTCCCCAGTAGCAGCGTCCCAGAGTCGGACGGTTCCATCGTGGCTGCCGGTGATGATCTCAGCGCCATCGGCCGACCATATCGCGTCTTCGATACTCCCCGTGTGACCGGTGAGAGTGCGCACCAAGTCTCCTGTGGCGATGTCCCAGATGCGAGCCGTCCCATCGCCACCTCCGGTGAGGAGCCGCGTCCCGTCGGGACTGAACTCCACGGCACCGATCCACTGCGGCATGTGGTTGACTGCCAGAACAAGCTCGCCGGACTGGGTGTCCCACACCTGGACGTTTGGTTGCGATTCCTCCAAGGTCAGAACCGCCACCAACCTGCCGGTGTCGTCGAGGTCCACTGCCTGTCCACATCGTGCCGACGGCACTGCGAAGACGACATCACCGCTGTCAACGTCCCACACCGTGGCGGGCGTACCCGGCATATCGCAGGTTGCCGCTGCCACCCGGCCACCGTCGCCGCTGAACACGACCGGGCCTTTCATGAATGGATGTTCCAAGAGAGTCCTTATCGGAAGGCCCGTTGTCGTGTCCCACAGGGTGACCGACCCATCTACGGTCTCGCTTCTCGAACCGGTCGCTGTCACCAACCGGTCTCCCTCGGGGCTGAACGACATGCCCGTGACCGAACCCCATTCCTCGTCCGGGAGTCCCACAAATGGGGCAACATCCTCGATCACCAGTTCCGCCTGCCAGTCGATGGTTCGGCGGATGATTACATCACGGCCGTTCGGGCCGGTGGTGGCGAGGAATCGGCCGTCGTTGCTGAATGCAACAGGTCTGATTGCCGGCCATGCGGCTACCTCACCGGTGGCGGCCGGAGCCACATTCCACACGAGAACGCTGCCGCCGAAGTCGACAGAGGCACCCAAATCACCTGGGCCGTCAAGATCGACCGCTGCCACCCCGGAGCTGTGGCCGTGAAGCTCGGCCGCCAGTCGGGCGTTCTCAGATTGCAGCGTCCACAGTTTGAGTGCCCCACCATCCCCGCCGGTGAGCAGGCGGCTGCCGTCGTTGCTCACATCCATCGAGATAATCTGACCGACGTCGGCGTCGAACGACGAGATCTGCTCGCCGGTTGCGGCATCCCAGAACCGGACGAAACCGTCCATGCTGGCGGTGACGATCGTGTCACCACCAGTGAGATACTCAACACCGGTCACCGGACCCTCGTGTCCGCGCAATGTCATGCCCCACTCGTCCGACGCGATGTCGAACAATCGGACTTCGCCGGCCAACGCCCTATCACCATTGAATGTGGTTGCGGCGACCAAGCCGCCGTCAGGGCTGAATGTCATGTCACTGGGTGGACAGCACGTATCCCAGGATACGGTCTCCCTCTTCTGAGCCACTTGTTGTGCAGTCGCGAGATCCCAGACTCGGAGATTCCCCACTATGTGCTCGCGATCTTCCGTGTACGAAAGGTCGATAGCCGCAAGCAGTCGACTGTCGGGACTGAAGGCCATGGCGACGACGGTGCCTGTTGGACTGTGGAGTCTTCTCATCTCGGCTCCCGAGTCTGCTGCCGAAATGATGATCATGCCGTCGTGGTCCGTACCCGCTGCCAGCAACGCTCCGTCGTCACTCACAGCCACAGACTCCGCAAACCAATCCTCGGGCAATGCTCGGGTGGTGACGAGGGTTTCGCCTGAGACAGGATCGATGAGCCGCGGCTGGTCACCTCCGAGAAACAGGCCACCGTCAGGATGAAACGCCAGTGGCCTCGCTCCATCGTGTTGACTGACGACCCGATGGGCGGACACAGCGCGATGGAGGGCTTCCTCAGCTTCCCGAAGCACGAGACCATCGGTCGCTCGCGTGGTTTCGATGGATTGGAGGGCCAACAGGATGGCAAGTTCAGGATCGGTGTCGAGATTCGCCAGAGAGGCGTTGGCTAACTCGCGCGCCCTGGCCTCGCGCTGGCTCGACGACGCCTGGCGGCTCCGGTTGTTGGCAAAGACGGTGAGGGCGATCGCGACCAGGGCAGCTATTGAGACCACTGCAACCAACCAACGAAGCCGGCGCACCGCCCGCAGCTTCAGCCGAAGCTCCTGTTGCTGTCGTCCCTCTTCAGCCTTCCGCTCGTCCTCACGCCGATCGTTGCTGGCTGCGATGAAGTCCTGCTCCGGCCCCGTGAGCTCGATTGCACTATCGCGATCGGCGTAAAGGTCGAGGCGTGAGCCAATGAGCAGGTAGTCCGGATCGCGTCCCGATGCCTCCCACTCGTCGGCCTCGCTCACCAAAGCTCTATGTAGCCGCAAGTCTTCGCGGGCTTCGTCCAACCAGCCGCGCAGGCGGGGCCACTCTCGGAGCAGAGCCTCGTGAGCGACTTCGACGGTGGCCTGGCCCGTCACCGGGCTGCGATCGAAGGTCAGTAGGCGGGCGTCGTCGAAGGCATCGAGCGCCACTTGCACGGTGCCCGGATCGACCGCCAGCGACTCGAGCTCCTCGCGGGTCACCCTCCGCCGAGACTGTTCCTGGTCTTCACCAACGGTGACCATCCGCAACAGGATCTGGCGGGTCGCTGCTTGCTGGCTCTCATTGAGTATTCGGTAGACATCCTCCGCACGACGGGCAAGTGCACCCCGAAGACCCCCGAGGCGTCGATAGGCAGCTCGCGTCAAGACCAGGCCGGTTCGTTCGTCGAAGAGTTGGGTCAGCACATACTGAAAGAGCGGAAGGGACCCAGGCTGATCGGTCATGTCCGCCACGAGCTCGGCAATCAACTCGGGTTCGACGTGGGCTCCCACCTGCTCGGCGGGCCGAGCGGCCGCTGCCTCCAGATCAGCCGGGACCAGAGGAAGCACGTTCACCAATCCGGCATCGATCAGCGAGCCGATTGAGACCTCGGACAGGGCTCGATCGAAGTAGTCGGCACGCAGAGTGATGAGCACTGTGAGTTGCGAGTGGGGGTCCTCGACTGCTTCCACCAGGTTTCGGAGGAACAGTTTTCGCTCGGAGTCGTCTGCAACTTGATGGAACAGTTCCTCGAACTGGTCGATGAAGAGCAGTGCGCGCGTCGCGTCGTTTCCGGCAGCGTATTGAACGGCGCGCAGCAAGGTGAAGTTGTCCGCAGGCACTACCGGCGAGAAGCTCGATGCGCCACCTCCGATGGAGAGCTGCACGGCTGATGTCAGCTGGTCGAAGGGGTGGTGCCCCGGGACCATCGTGAGTACCAGCCAGTCAGATCTTCCGCGGGTTTCGGTCGTCCGGAGCCGGGGGAGGAGTCCGGCCAGAACGGCACTTGACTTGCCACTTCCGCTCGCCCCGACCACCGCCACGAAGGACTGGGTCTGGACGCGGTCGAGGAGCTCGTCGACCAGATCGCTCCGGCCGAAGTAGTCCTGAACGTCCTGCTCGACAAACGATCGCAAGCCTTTGTACGGGTTGCGTGCGCGTGCCCAATCCTCGATCACCGTGATCTCTCCGAGACCATCGATGGAGGGATCCTGGAGCAGGATCTTCTCTTCGAGGTCCTGAAGCGCCCGGGACGGATCTATGCCGAGTTCTTCGCCGAGGATCCGACGGGTTTCTGAGTAGAGACGCAGGGCCTCGGCCTGGCGACCGGATCGGTAGAGGGCGAGCATGAGCTGGAACCGGAACTGCTCGCGCAGCGGATGCTCGGCGATGAGTCCTTCCAATTCGCCGATCAGGCCGCGTGCACGTCCGGACTCGAGGTCGGCGCTGATTCGGTCCTCGAGCACCGACAACCGCAATTGGCGGAGGCGCTGGGCCTCTGGCTGAATCGCTCCCTCGTCTCCGAGGTCACCCCACGGCATGCCACGCCACAGGGCGAGCGCTCGCCGCAAGGCACCGGCTGCTGCCGCTGGATCCGATGCGACGAGTCGTCGTCCGTCAGCGGCGAGGCTCTCGAAGCGGTGCACATCGAGGCTGTCGGGCCTGACGTGGAGCACGTATCCGTTCGGTGTCGAAGCGATGATCTCGGGGCCAAGCAGTCCGCGCAGGCGTGATATGTAGACCTGGAGAGTCTTCCGCGCGGTACGGGGTGGCGCCTCGCCCCACACGGCATCGACCAATTGGTCGGTCGACACCGCTTGTTCGGCATGGAGCAACAGGACTCCAAGTACGAAGCGCTGCCGGTAGCCACCGAGCGGCACTATCCGATCGGCACGTCGAACCTCGAGCGGTCCAAGCAGCCGGAACTCCATGCCCTGAGTATGCCATTCAGACCCTGGTGCCAGTGCGGCGTCCTGGGACTCCTGGTTGCTAAAGGCGTCTGGTCGATCGGCAATCTGGGAGCCAAGTTGGGAGCCATTCTCTGTGGACCGCCGTGGACGGCCATGGACTCCAGTGGGCTCGATTGCCCGTCGCTCAGGCGTGTATGGACTCGTGTGGACGCCTGTGGACACGGCTTGGAGATCTACGGATCAGAAGGATGGGGCCTGTCGCAGGCGACAGGAGCGAGTTCTCCCGGGCGTGCTAGCGAAGCCCCCGTGAATACGGGGGCTTCTGCTATCTCCCGCCGAAGCCTCGACGTCGGAGGGGTCAACGCGACCCCATCTATGCTGCCGAGCGATAATTTCTAGTGGGTGAGGTCGCAATTGGGTCCGTTCAGTACTGAGACGTACGCAGAACGCCGCCGACGGGTTGGTGAGCGCATGACCGAGCAGGGCGTGGACGTCCTTTTCGTCCCGCCGTCGGCCGACCTCGAGTACCTGACCGGTGCTCGACGCCGGGTGCCGACATTCGGCAACATCTCCTATACCCACGGCTGGGTGTGTGGGGCGTTCATTCGCCCCGGACACGAGCCGCTGCTGGTGTTGCCCCGCATGGTGGCCGAGTTCGACATGCCCCAAGGTACGCCGGGCGACGTGGTAGTAGTCAACGAGACCGATGACGGCGATGCGGTGTTCGAACGGGTGGTCCGCGGCTTTGGCCCGCTGCGCAAAGTGGCCGTCGAGCAGCGCACCTGGGCCGATGCGGTGCTTGCTCTCGCGAAGTACTCCGGCGGCGCCGAGCTCGTAAGCGCGACGTCCCTGACCAACCCGCTGAGGCGGGTGAAGTCCGATGAGGAGATCCAGCTTATGCAGCGAGCCTGCCGGGTCGTCGACCGCGCTATGGATGTGGTGACGGCAGATCTCGTCGACGGTGTGGCCGAGCGCGATCTGATCGAGGAACTCGACGCCTTGCTGCACGGCGATGGTTCGCGCGGCCCATCGTTCGACACCGCTGTGTGGGGCATGGGCAAGTCGACCTCTCGAGACGCCTCGGACCGCGAGAGCAGCTCGCGGCTGCACCGCGGCACCGGTGTCTCGTTCGACTTCGGTGCCATCATCGATGGGTACTGCTCGGATTTCGGGCGCACGATCGCCCTCGGTGACCCCGACCCGGAGTTCGTCGCCGTCTACGACGCGGTCATCAGTGCCCAAGCCGCAGGAATGGCCGCTATTCGTCCTGGGGCCCTGGCCCGGGACGTCGATAACGCATGCCGGCAGGTCATCGTCGATGCCGGCTACGGCGACCATTTCCGCCACCGCACGGGTCATTGCATCGGCCTCGACGTGCACGAGTACCCGTTTATCTCCGAGGAGGACGAGACCCCGCTCGAACCGGGGATGACCTTCACCATCGAGCCGTCGGTGTTCTGGCCCGGACGGGTTGGGGTGCGCATCGAGGACATCTTCCTGGTCACCGACACCGGCGGCGTACGCCTCAACGAGTACTCGCCGGACTTGGTGGTGGTTGACGCATAGCGCGCGGCCATTTCCGGCGGGGACGCCGCCGGAGTTTGAGGTTGTGCCCACGGCGCCGCGGTCGCGTTCATCGTCTCTCCGCGGTGGCGGAAGTAAGCGACTCCGAGGGGGCGGGATAGACCCGTTCGTAGTGGATGACGACACCGCGGCGGTCCTCCATTGGCGTGAAGATAATGCCGCGTTTGGTCATGTCGTTCTCAGGCTCCCGGGGTCAACGCGAATCCAGGTTGCTCGGCCACGCGCCAGATTGCCCCGTCGGACGCCACGAGTGCGACCTCGCTTGTCAGTCTTCGGCCCTCGCCTCCCGCCGCTTGCGCGATGATCTGGTAGGTGCTGCCGATGGATGGCGAGGTTTCGATGACCACCGATAGTTCCCCGAGAAGCACGATCTCGTCCGGCTGCCTATAGCGAAGGATGGCCGACCCGGAGGGGCAATCCATGGCCGCCCACACGGCCCAATCCGGAACGGAGCTGTCGTGACCAGCGAGCGACTCGTCGGGAGTCCAAGCTGATGCGCACAACTCGGTGCCGGGTACTTCTCCCGCGAACAACTCGAGTCCATCCTGGTCGGGTCGGGCGTGACCGCAACCAAAGCAGGTAGGAAACGGGTGAGTTGGGACGAACGTCCTCATCCAGTGGGACTTCGCTGCAGCGACGAGGTCGTCCGGCAACCACGTGAAGTTGGCCGCGGGAACCTTTACGAGTCCCCCTACTTGAGCGACCTCGACGTCCTCGGCCATGACCGTTGCACCAACGGCGGTTTCTGCAACACCAAGGTCGACCTCCAGCGGCGGCGGCGCAAGAAGGCGCACCGTTGCCCTTCGGGGATCGACGATCTCAGCGAAACGGCCGCACGCCACACCACCATGGGCTGAACCGGGAGGGCCATTGAATCGTCGCTGGATACGCAACTCTCTCACGTGACCGCCCTGCTCATGTCTTCGCAGAGCATACGCTTCCTGTTGATGATGTGGACGGGTCACGGTCGGTCGACGCCACCGCCACCTTCGACGCCCCGCAGCGGTGACCGCCAGAGCACACCATGAGAACCGTGGCGGCTCGCAGTGCCCGAAAGTATGATCACGGCGCAGTCCAACGCCGGCCAAGACCCACCTGCACCCGAGGTCGCGATGCCAATCGAACTCTCCAGGCGAGCTTTCCTGAGTCTCGTTGCCGCGGCCGGGGTGGGTGTGCTCGCCGGGTGCACCGGCGACCCCAATTCGGCGTCGGCCACTACGACCACCCTCCCCGTCGTCACGACCGGCGGCGGAGATGGCGACCTGTGGAGCGTATGGGATCAGGTCCTTACGGCACTCCGCGGAAGTCCCGATCACCTGGCGGCGCGGGCGGATGCCCTCGTCCAAGAGGGAGATGCCGCCGCGATCCACCAATTCGTTCGCGACTCAATCGCGACGCTCCCACCTCGGGCCGATGGCTTTCATCAGGCGGCGACCGCGATGCGGTGGGGAATGCAGGGCACGTTGCGCGGTGGAGCGGGGACGCCGCGAGAGAAGGCAGAACTGCTCGCGTCGATGCTGCAGCGGGCCGGCTTCGACGCAAAGGTAGTCATGGCTTCGTTCGAACCGGCCGCCCTGTTGGCGACGCTCGGCCTTCGAGAAGCCGCCCGATTCGACCCGGCGGTTGACGAGGCCCAGCTGGATAACTGGCTGGAAACGATCGGCGCCACCCCGGCAGACATCGCCGCCTTTGACCCCGGCGGTGCATCTTCGACGCAACTTGGCGAGGGGCTGCTCGCGGACATGGCCGGCCCGGTCGGAGCCGATCCGGCCTTTGTCGTCGCGACGGATCAAGTCCCTCTCGTGAGCGCCCAGGTGAACGGGCAGGAGCTGGTGTTCGACGCCTTGACGCCGGGGGCGGAACCCGTGGCGGCTTCCGCAACGGCGGTTCTGCCTGCCCCGCCCGCCTCTCCCCTGCCGACCGTGGAGGTCGAGCTGGCGGTCACCAGCACGGTGCAACCGTTCGGCAAGATCACCGTGGCCAAGGGTGCCTGGCCGGTGGACCGGCTCGTTGGAAGGCGCCTGGTCGCCCGGTTCATGCCCGCCGGCTCCCTGGAAGACAGCCTGCAGGTCCCACCCCTTCAGATCACCACCTTTGTGCCGGTGCTGGCCATAGATGGTCCCGATGTCTCCGCCGAGGACGCAGCGTCGGACGCCGTGATCGGCGACCCGGTGACGGTTACAGGTTCGGTGCTGACCACCGACGCGGAGGGCACTCTTCTGATCGACGGGATCCCGGTGGGCATCGCAACCACGGGCGAGCCCGACCCCGGGATGCTCGACCTGGCCATCAACCCTTCCGCGTTCCCGCATGTAAGGCTGCAGCTGAAGGTGGCCGACGCGGCCGGCACCCCGATCCTGGGTGTTTCGGGCGCCAGCCTCACAGTGATGGAGGACGGTGTGCCGGTCCCCTTCCTCGTCCGTGAGGCGACGCCGCCGCCTCCCCGCGTGCTGGTTCTCCTCGACGGGTCGCGCAGCATTCCGGAGGAATTCCGGGGGAGCGCCGCAGTCGGATTCGCCCGGGATCTGGCAACGAGACTGTTCCAGGCGTTCCCCGATGCGATGGTTCGGGTCGCCGGGGTGAACTTCGGCCTGGCCTCGGCAGCGCCATCGTGGATGTCCGACGCGGGCAGCGTCGCCACGGAGGTGGAAAGGTTGATTACCGACGGATCCGAATATTGGTCGGCCATCGCCGACGCTGCCGCCCTCGGTGCCAACGCGATCGTGCTGGTCACCGACGGTCAGTCGACGGATCCGGAGGAGCGCGCCGCCGCGGCGCAGCTGAAGGCTGCAGTCGGGCCTCCGGTTATCGCCATCGGGGTCGGCGAAGTCGACGTCGCCGGGCTCGAAGAGATCGCCGCGGTGACCTCGGGCAGCGCCTATCCGGCCGGCTCGGTCGCCGATGCCGTCGAATCCGTGTCCGGGTACCTGGCCGGGCGGGAGGAGGCTCCGCTGCACGTCGAGTACCAGGCGCTGCCCGACGGGCCGTCGCCGCGGACGGTGACAGTGGCGATGGGGAGCGTGGAGGCGAGCGGTGAGTACGAGGTCCCCTACTCGCATGAAGCGGCACCTCCACCGACCCTGACCGGGCTGCATCTGATCGTTCGATCGGGCGGGGCCGAAGTCGTGAGGACCCTCGCCGGGAAGCCCCTGGTCGGTGCAGGAGTGCAGCAATCGCCGTCCCAGGAGGTGCTACAAGAGGTCCGGGCGGGGCTGTTCGGGGTGGGGCTCCTCTCGGTAGAGGGCCCCGCTCCTACCCTTTCCGCCTGGCTCGACGACGTGTTCACCGCCAGACTCAGTCTTCGCCCCCTGGTCGAGGCGGGCAGCTCTCTCGGAGACTTCGTGGCCGCACTGGAGGAGGGAGTGCACCACTGTCCCTCCGAGCTGCTCGCTCTGCACGCCCCGCTGGTTTCCGATGGTTCGCCGACTTTCGAGGTGGCACCGAGGATGGTCCTGCTGACTCGACGGCCGACCTATGCCGGGGGTGCGGTGCGCCGCGCCGACATCCTTCCCTTCACCAGGTTCGCCACCGCCTCGACCGATCCGGCGGAGGCGTTCCGGCTGACGGCTCAGCGCACCGCGAGGTTGGCGCTGGTCGAGAGTGACATCTTTACCGACAGCACGGCGAGCCGTCTCGACGGCCGACCTCTGGAGTTGCTGGCTCCCGCCGTCCCCGGCTCGCGGGAGGGCGCCTATGTATCCCAGGCCGCCCTTCTCGACCGCTGGTCTGCCGACTACAGGCTCATCCCGAGCGATGCGGGGGAGTTCGCCTTCTGGGCGATTGACAAGCGGGGCTCGGTCCTCGGGATCCTCCCCGACGGCAGCGGCGGGGGAGCGTCCTTCGACGGCAACGCTCAATGCAAGGCAATGAACCAGACTTTCAGCGCACTCGATCTGCTCGGCGGGCTGTTCGGGCTGCCGTTTGCGTTCGGTGCGTTTCTCGCCCTCGGGAAGGCCATCGCCAAGCAGGCCTACCGCGAGGCGGCCATCATCGCTTCGCTGGGTGGCGACATGCCGGACACGTCACAGTGCGGAGACCCCGTCAAGGACGTTCCCTGCGACCTGGCGAAGGACCTGATTTCAGGTCTCGCTCATCCTCTCGAGGCCGCCTCAAAGGTGGAGAAGGTCTACGGGGTTGCCAAGGGGGGAGACCTCCTGGACTGCTGACGCCAGGGCGCGTCGCAGCCGGAACTGTTGTGCCGGCCACGATGGACTAGGCGGCACGCCTACTCGGGGTTTTCGACGACGCGAACGATCTCCCAGTCTTCTGCGATGCGGCCGTTGGCGATGCGGCTGATGGTGATCCCGAACACGGTTGCCGACCGGCCGTCCACCGGTCTGCCCAGTAGAGGCATCGTCGGTGTACCCCGGCTTGTCCAGCGGGTTACCACGCGGTCCCCCTCGGCTACCTGTTCTTCGACAGTCGACACGCGATCCGGCATTACATCGATTAGGTGTTGCGCAATCGCTTTGGCGCTATCTCGTCCCCGGTCGGTTGCGCCTTCCGGTCCCTGGTACAGGTAGTCGTCGGAGTACAACCGGTCGATCGCCGACACATCGCGGCCGTTCATCACCAGATCGAACCATCCTCGTGCGATTGCTTTGTTCTCACTCGACATGCACCCAACGATACGCGAGCGGAGCGATATTGGAGCTGGGTGCGTCGTCCACCAGTTGGCGTCGCTCGCTGATAGGCCGCTGTTCTCGATTGCCACTGGCGAAGCCGCCGACGACGAGACCCTCGGGCAGTTCGGCGGCCTTCTGGGAAGAGAGCTATTCGAACAACCTGGCGAGGTTGGTACAGATGGCCGACGACGCGGCAGCGAGCCTGGCGACGATCTAGTCGAGCCACCCGCCCTAGTTCTCCAGGGCGTGGAAGACCACTGCCGGTCGGACCCCGATTATGAGGTCCGCTCCTCGCCGCATGTCGCTTCGAACGTGCCTGTCGCGGTCTCGACCTCGCCGGCGTACAGACTGTTCTGCCTGAAGAACGTTGCTGTTCCGCGCACCGTCCGCCCATCGACTTCCATAGAATCGACCTGACTCATCCCCGGTTTCAGCACGTCAAAACTCTCGAACATCGGGCTGGCTTCATCGGCGACCCAGTCCTCGTCACCGATGCCGACCTTGATCGAGTTGACCTCTCCAACCACATCGGGGTCTGTTCCTTCGTGCAATGCGACAATGCTCACGTTGCCCTTCGTCGAGGCCCCGCTCTCGTCGACCATCGGCAACTGAACCGAGAAGATACCGAACAGGTCAGTCAGGCATTGCGCCACGACGGCACCCTCGGTCGAGAAGTTGTAGGTTTCCCCTTCCAGAGTCACGGTTGCCGTCGAGGGACCGGAACCTTCAGAGTTGTCTCCACTGGCGCCGTCTTTACTCTCGGTCGTCGGAGCAGGTGCCGTTGTCTCGTCCATGCCGTCGTCCCCCGACATCGCCTCTGTGGTGACGGCCGCAGTGGTACCGGACTTGTCCGAACCGCTGTTGGATCCTGTGTCATCGGAGCCTCCGCCACACGCCGCCACCACGAGAAAGATGGCCACGACCAACACGTTCAAACGTCTCATCCGCTACTCCCTTCGCGAGAAAGGCCTCTCGCGCCCGCTACAACTGCAACTGACCATACAGGGGGGTTCTCTCGCGTGGGGCGGTACCTTCGATGCGCTGATGGGATCCCGCGGTTGCTAGTTGGCGCCCGGTCTGTGATCCCAGCGTGGCTACCGACACCCCTGCAACTCTGGCGTCAGAGACCGGAAGATATTCCGGTCTGCGACGCCAGAAGCGCTCCGCTCCCCGGGCCACCAGCGACCAATGATTACCAAGAATATTTCTGTCGCTGGCAGACCACTCCGGGATCCTTAGTCGTATAGTGGAATAGTGAACGACTGTACATTTAGATAAGTTCGGTTCTTCAGATTGGACACACGCATGCTTCGAAGAGTCACCTCCGCCTTCGCTACCGTCGCATTGATCGCCTTCTTCTTGGCCGCTTGCTCCGGCGACTCGACCACCACGACGACGAGCGCGGCAGCAGCAACGACTGCAGCCAATGCCTCAGGAACTATCACTGTCTCCCTGGCCGACGTTGACGCCAACACCATGCTGCTCACCCCTACTCCCGCGAGTGCGCCCGCAGGCGAAGTGACGTTTGAGGTCACCAACAGCGGCAGTGAGGAGCACGAGTTTGTGGTTGTCCAAACGGACCTGGCTCTAGATGATCTCCCCTTCGACGAGGCGGCTGATGAAGTTATCGAGGACGAACTGACCGTTGTCGATGAGATCGAAAGCCTCATGCCGGGTGAGACCAAGACTCTCACCGTAACGCTGGAGTCAGGCGGCTACGCCTTGATCTGCAACCTCGAGGGCCACTTCCGCAAGGGCATGCGGTCGGCTTTCACTGTCAACTAGGAGTCGTCAGCGCCGGTCGCTGTTTTGTCGGCGACCCCTACTGAGACAGGTTGGGAGGCGTCTCATCAAAACAGCAGGCACGATGACGTGGCGGCAAGGCGCCATTTGGGCACTTGCCATCTTCGCCTATTTCGCCGCCTTCGCGGTGTGGCTGCCTTCGTGGATTCTCCACCTGTCTGTGGTCGCTAGTGCCCCGGCAAACATTCACGATCTCATCGGAGTCGTGGCATGGCTCGGCTTCTTCGTCTTCGGGATGTGGGCTCTGCGCCACTTGCAGGCGAGGGGTCGGATCTGATGAAGGCGTTGAGCTTCTTCGACGAGAACATCCCGTGCCTCGCGGCATGCCCGGTGCACACCAACGCAGGGGTATACGTTGCGGCGATTGCCGACGGGTACGACCAACACTCGTACCTAACGGCGCGACTCCCTAACCCCTTTGCATCTGTGTGCGGCCGGGTCTGTGCCGCACCCTGTGAGGATGCTTGCCGGCGAGGAGAGATCGATCGTCCGATCGCCATCCGGGCGCTGAAGCGATTCGTGACGGAGCAGTACGGTGTAGAAGCAGGGCCCGATTCGGAGTGGGGCGACGTTGTCGCAGCCGCCGCCCAGGAAAGACGCGAGCGCGTTGCCATCGTCGGTGGTGGCCCGGCCGGCCTGGCAGCGGCCCATGACCTGCGACGTACCGGCTATCAGGTCTCGCTCTTCGAAGCCACCGGGGTGCTCGGTGGAATGATGGTGCTCGGTATCCCCGAGTATCGGCTCGATCGGAGACTCCTCCATGCCGAGATCGATGCCATCGTCACCCTCGGTGTTGATGTCCGACTGAGCACGCGCCTTGGCACAGATATCACCCTCGACGAGTTACGCAACGACTACGACGCCGTTTTCCTGGCTCTCGGGGCGACCCAGGGTCGGGATCTCGACATCGAAGGACACCAGGCAGACGGCGTGATCCGGGCGTTGGAGTTCCTGATCAACATCAACCAGGGCTTCAATGTCGATGTCGGCGAGCGAGTGGTCGTCATCGGTGGTGGCAACGTGGCGATGGACGCGGCCAGGACCGCTCTGCGGGCCGACGTCTACCAGACCATTCGTGAGGGCGCTGATCCATACGAGGCGAGCGAGGAGCGAGGGGTCATCACACAAGCCGTGGACGCGGCGAGGACCGCGGTGCGTGCAGGCGCTCACGAAGTCACGGTGGTATCGCTCGAGTCCCGGGTCGAGATGCCTGCCGATGAGTTCGAATTCCACGAGGCAACAGTGGAGGGCATCGATTTCCTCCACAGACGGGGCCCATCCCGGATTCTGACCGAAGGAGATGTAGTCGTGGGTTTGGAGACCATCGGTGTCAAGTCCGTGTTCGATGCCAGCGGTAGGTTTGCCCCGGTGTTCGACCCGGATGATCGAAGCGTGATCCCTTGCGATACGGTGATCCTCGCCATCGGACAGTCGGTGGATATCGCCGCCCTCGGAGAGGCGGGACCCGTCATCTCGCCGAGGCGCACGATTCAAACGGACGACGAGTCGAGCACTTCACTGCAGGGGGTCTGGGCCGGCGGAGATGCCGCAGCCGGGCCGCGTAATCTTATCGACGCGATTGCAGATGGTCGTCGTGCCGCGGCAGCGATCCACTCGCAGCTCGGCGGCGTCGAAGCCGAACAGAAGGCCGAGGGCCAGATGATCGTTCTGGAGCAGTTCCACCGCACCGGCGACCTCTACGATCGGCTGCCACGCATACCCGTGCCATCTCTACCCACTGGTCGGCGCGTCGGCTTGCGCGAGGTCGAACTCGGGTTCACCGAGGAGGAAGCTCGCTGTGAGGCCGCGCGGTGTCTTCGGTGCTTCGTCAACGTGTTGCTTGATGTTGATCGATGCGTGCTGTGCGCACTGTGCGTCGACGTTTGTCCGGTCGATGTCTTGTCGATTGTGCCGGCTGCCGAGGCTACGCCTGACCTTCCGGTGGGCACCGCGCTGCTTCTCGATGAGGCTGCGTGCATTCGCTGCGCTTTGTGCGTCGACCGATGTCCAACCGATGCCCTGTCGATGGGCTTGTGGTCGGGGATCGGGGTGCCGGCGTGAGTTTGGGTTCCCGCTTTCGCAACAGCACATTCGGCAAGTCCGTCATCCGAAACCCCAACCGGGTGACCACCCGTGATCGGGCCGCAGGCCACTGGTCGAATTTCTTACTCCACATCTACCCGGTGAAGATCCGGCGCGAAGAACTGTATTTTAGATACTCCTGGTACCTGGGGGTCGCATCGGCCACGCTCTTCATCTCTCTCGTGGTCTCGGGGATCTATCTCATGTTCTTCTACGTGCCATCGCCGGGCACGGCATACGGGGACATCCAATCCCTTCAGACACAGGTCGCTTTCGGGCAATACATTCGCAACGTGCATCGTTGGTCGGCGCACCTGATGATCATCGCCGTCGCAGCTCACATGGCGAGGGTGTTCTATCGCGGGGCCTACAAATCGCCACGGGAGTTCAACTGGGTGATCGGCGTCGTGCTGCTGGTTCTCACCTTCCTGTTCTCTTTCACCGGGTATCTCCTGCCATGGGACCAGCTCGCGTATTGGGCGGTTACGGTGGGAACGTCGATGGCCGCATACGTGCCGCTGGTAGGCAAGTCCACCTCGGACATGCTTCTCGGTGGCAACGAGGTGGGCTCGGCGACGCTCCTTCGCTTTTACGTGCTCCACGTCGCGGTGCTGCCCACGATCATGGTCATGTTGATTGCGATCCATCTGTGGCGTTGGCGCAAGGATTCGATGCTCGACACGGGGCGGCGAGAGAGCGGAGGTCCGGATGTCTGACGAACAGCCGATCATCATCGGTGGCAAGCGAGTTCTCGGGGTCGTCCCCGGAACACCCGGGGCTGGCGATCGGAAGGTGCCGGAAGAGCAGGACTCGGTGATGGTATGGCCGCACCTTCTCGTCCGGCATGCGGTGGCTGCTCTAGCGGTGCTCTTCGTGGTGTTGTTGCTGGCCCTCGCTTTCGATGCACCTTTGCGATCCATCGCCAACCCGAACCTGACGCCGAACCCGGAAAAGGCACCCTGGTACTTTGCCGGGCTCCAGGAGCTCCTGAGCCATTTCCACCCCATGGTGGCCGGCATCCTCGTCCCGGTAGGCATCGTCGTAGGCGCCATGGCGCTGCCCTATCTCGATAGGAACCCGGAGACGAGCCCTCGACGACGCAAGGTTGCCATCCTGACATTCACGGTCTTCCTCGCTGTCTGGATTGCGATAACCGTCATCGGCTTTGCCTTCAGAGGCCCGGACTGGAGTTGGGTATGGCCGTGGCGATCTTGGTATGGAGAGCTATGACCAACCAACAACTCCACACAAGAAGAGCGTTTCTCTCCCGGATGTGGGAGATCGGTGCATCACTCATGGCTGTGGCCGGTGCGTGGACGACGTGGGACATCCTGCGCCCGACTGCTTCGGCGAGCCAGTCGGGGCCGGTGCGGACCATCCCTGCCGCTGCAGTCCCCGCCACCGGCGTTATTGAGATCATCGCTGCGCGAGCGTACTTGACCAAGGAGGGAGACGAAGTTGTCGCTCTGTCGTGGAAGTGCCCCCACCTCGGGTGTCGCGTGCCGTGGTGTGATTCCTCGAAGGAGTTCGAGTGTCCCTGCCATGGATCCATTTTCAATCGAGTGGGCGAGTACCGGGAGGGTCCTGCTCCGCGAGGAATGGATCGGTTTACCGTCACCACAGAGGACGGCGTACTGGTCATCGACCCCGGCACGGTGATCAGCGGTCCGCCACCGGGGGAAGAAACCGTCAACGAGCCTCCAGCGGGCCCTCGATGCGTGGGAGGGGCGTCTGATGCCTGAGCACGTCGACCCCGATCTCGAAGCATCAACGCGGAAATGGATGCAGGCGGGCGTCGTGTTGATGGTTCTCTTCGCAGTCGCGTTTCCCCTCTATCGGTTCTATGAGCCCGAGGCGAGGGCTGCCGCGAGGGAACAGCAAGTTGCTGATCTTCAGGCCGAGGGGCAGAACGTGTACCTGGACAGCTGCAGTTCGTGTCATGGATCGCAGGGTCAAGGCGTGGATGCTCCCGCGCTCAACTCGAGCCAGTTCTTGAGCGATGTGACCCAGGGCCAGATCGCATCGATTGCAGCCCACGGCATCCCCGGATCTGAGATGTCGGCATGGAGCGTCGACTACGGCGGCCCGCTGACCTTGGAGCAGATCGATGCGGCGGCAAGCTACATCGAGTCGTGGAGACCTGATGCGCCCGATCGACCTGACTGGCGAACGCCCGGCGAGTGACGCATTGCGGTCAATCGGAGCCTCCCCGATGCGATACTCGCGGTTGTGACAAACCGATTGCGTACGGCGCTGGTTGGGCTCGTGATGGTGGCTGCGTCTTGCGCGAACCCGGCGACCTCAGGTGCGCCTGACGTGGGCGACGTGTCGAGTACGACGACGTCGAGCGGACCGGCCGGCGCTACGAGCCTGCCGACTACTGATGCGCCGACCCCGCAGTCCACTGATGCACCAACAACGACGATGACCGTCACTTCCACGACCGCCTCGCCCCGCGCCCCGCTCGAGGGGGTGACGATTGTTCTCGATCCCGGCCACAACGGCATGAACTGGGCGCATCTCGACGAGATCAACACTCCGGTCGACATCGGCACCATCACCAAGGCGTGCAACACGACCGGAACCGCAACGGTAGACGGCTACCCCGAGGCAACGTTCACCTGGGAGATGGCCGTTTTGACTCAAACCCGTCTCGAGGCACTGGGAGCGACGGTGACCCTGACCCGCCAGGACAACGAGGGGTGGGGGCCTTGCATCACGGAGAGGGCAGCGATCGCAAACCGCAGCGGAGCGGCTGCCGTTATCTCAATCCATGCCGACGGCGGTTCGGAATCCGGCCGGGGGTTTCACGTCATCTATCCCAAGGTCGTCGCCGGGTTGACCGACGACATCGCGGAAGACTCCCGACGACTGGCGACGGACATTCGTGCCGCAGTTCTGACCACTGAGATGCCTGTTGCCGACTACATCGGCGAGGACGGTTTCTCGGTGCGCGATGACCTTGGCGGATTGACACTGTCGGACGTGCCCGTCGTGTTCCTCGAAGCGGGCAACATGAAGAACGCCATCGACGCTGCTCTGCTCACAGACCCGGTCTTCCAGGCAAGCCTGGCCGACGCGCTAGTGGCCGGGCTGATCGAATTCCTCGGCGCCTAGAGAAGCGCGTCACTCGTTGCGTTCGCCCGCGCCCCAGGTGAGACCGATCCCGCGTATTCTAGATTTCCGAGCAGTGACCATGATTCCCGAGGAAGTGAGCATGACCTCACCTTTCAAATCGCAGGTACCGGAGACGCGATACGCAGACAGCGATGGTGTGGGCATCGCATACCAGGTGCTTGGGAGCGGCCCTATCGATCTCGTCATGGTGCCTGGGTTTGCCTCGCATCTGGAGCACGCCTGGGAACATCCCAGGTTGGCGCTGTTCTACCAGCGCCTGGCGTCGTTCAGCCGGTTGACGATTCTCGACAAGCGCGGCGTGGGGCTATCGGATCGGGTCTCTCCCAACGATCTCCCCGGTATCGAGCAGCGCAAGGACGATCTGAAGGCGGTGATGGATGAGGTGGGCATCGAGCGAGCCGCCATGGTGGCCTCCTCCGACGGGGGACCGCTCGCCCTCCTGTATGCGGCCACCTACCCCGAGCGGGTCGACCGTCTCGTTGTCATCAACTCCTACGCTCGCCGGGTGGCATCGGCCGACCACAAGGAGGCGCTGACGCCCGAAGAGTATGGGGCGTTTGCCGAGGAGGTCGCCGAGCACTGGGGCGAACCCATCGCCGTGAACCTGATCGCACCGAACTCAGCGAATGACCCCGAGTTCCGCGACTGGTGGGCGGCGGCTCTCCGGCGCAGCATGAGCCCGGGTGCGGCCCGGGCGATGGTCGGGATGAACGCAGCGATCGACGTGCGGGCTGCCTTGCCGGCCGTTCACGTGCCGACCCTCGTCATCCATCGCGTCGGTGATCGTGTCTGTCCGGTAGCGGGTGGACGGTACATCGCCGACCACATCGACGGTGCTCGGTTCTTGGAGCTTCCCGGTGACGATCACCTGTACTGGCTCGGGGATGCCGAAACGGTTCTCGGCGAGATCGAGGAGTTCGTCACGGGCGGTCGGTCTGGTGCGATTCCGAACCTGTCGTTGCAGAGCATGCTCTTCACCGACATCGTGTCCTCCACCGAGACCGCCGTACAGTTGGGCGACCGAGATTGGACGGCGCTGCTCAATACCCATGACGGGATCGTCGAGGCCGCGGTGACGAGGTTTGGGGGTCGCAGGGTGAAGCACACCGGTGACGGGTCACTCAGCATCTTTGAGGGTCCAGCCCGGGCCGCCCGTTGCTGGCTCACCATACGCGATCGGGTGGGTGCGATCGACCTCGAAATCCGCGGCAGTGTGCACACGAGCGAGGTCGAGATGGTCGACGGCGATGTGAGAGGGCTGGGTGTACACATCGCGGCACGGTTGATGAGCATCGCTTTACCCGGGGAGCTGATTGTTTCCTCGGTGGTCCACGATTTGTCGACAGGATCTGGTCTGAACTTCACCGATCGTGGCAATCACGAACTCAAGGGTGTGCCAGGTGAGTGGCACGTGTACACCGTGACCGGATAGCCGGCGACACATCGACTGCTTTGCACTAGCAGGGAGTGCAAGATGCCCTTACCCGCTTCCCGGGCGTGAGCAGGCAAACGCGATGATCCGATGCCGTTCTGCGTGATTGGCACAGACCGCTTCAGTCGTCTAGGTCATCGGTGGTGTCATCGGCTATCTACCGGCGGCCTCGAGCGCAGCGTCCTCGGCGGCGTAGTCGAAGGCTTCTTCGCCCAGACTCTCGTTGGGGTGAGTGCGTTCCCATTCGACGGTGCGGCGGATCGCCTCGTCGATGCCGATCATCTCTTCGTATTGGAGCTCGGCGCGGATTCGGCTGGTGTCGGCGATCAGCGACTGAGCGTAGTTGTGTTCTGCCCGCAGATGCCGGGGCATGTCTTGCTCGTCGAGCACCACCACCTCGCCGTCCCAATCGACCGCACAGCCGATGGCCTCCACCCACTCCCGTTCTGTCATCGCATCCGGCTCTCCGAGGTTGTACACCCGCCCCCAGGATTCTCGATGGGTCACCGTCAGGGCAATCGCATCGGCGATGTTCTCGACGTAGCCGCGGGTCCATCGCCATTCCGCCATCTGTTTGGAGAGCAGGATCGCCGATCTCCCGTCGAGCATGCGACGCAGGTACGGCCACATCCGATGCTGATAGTCGCCCGGCCCATAGACACAGGGGAGACGCAGTACCGTCCCGTGCATCCCGATCTGGCTCAGGTAGACGCGCTCGGCAAGAATCTTGTCGTATTCGTGCAGCGGATGGTCTTCGGAATAGCGGTTCCGATACGGGTAGAATTCACTTCGGAGCGGGGCGGCCTCGGTCAACCCACCTTCGTGGAGCGGTCCATCCTGAATGCCGGTCAGTACCCCGTACGCCGCGTAGACGTCCTGACTGGAGATGCCGACGACCCACTCGACGATGCCCTCGAAGGTATCGAACACCGCCTCAGCGTCTTCCCCGTTGAGAGGAATCATGTCGATGACGACGTGCGGCGCTGCCTTCTCGAACGCCTCCCGGTAGTCGGCGAGGTTGGCCCGGTCGCCGTGGATATGGTCGACCTCGGGGAGATCATCCGGCTCGGTCTCCCCACGGTGGAAGACGGTCACCTCATGCCCGAGCTCCACCAAACGCTTTGCGGTCTGTCGACCAACAAACCGGGTTCCACCGATCAACAGCATTCTCATTGATGCCTCCGCCTGTTGCATCCGGGCAGAGCCTAACTACCTCGCCGTCCGGTCGACTCACCCGGCTTTTGGAGTGTGAAGATGATCATGGCGGGCTCATCCAGCACCTGACGCCAGGTGAATCGGTAGACGGTCCATCCCAGCGCATGAGACTGGTTCTGCTTCGCTCTATCGCCCTGGAATGTCTCCCGGTCTGTGTGATAGTGCTCTCCGTCCAACTCGATTAGAACGCGCTGGTCCGGATATGCGAAGTCGGCGCGGCACACGATGCGCGCCCCATCTTTGAGCCGATATTGGGCCACCGGCATCGGCAGGTTGGAAGCAGCGATAAGACGCTGGAAGCGATCCTCGAGCGCGCTCTCCGATGCCGTGTCCCAGCCAATTCGCTCGTCCAGCAGCGGGCGGATCTTGCCTATTCCGTTGCGGCCGGACTTAGCGACACGCCTGACAAGCGCCTTGACGTCGCCCAGCTGGAAGAGTCCGAGACGGAGTCCCGTGTCCAGACAGTGCTCCACGTAGCGAATGGACGCGGTGGCGCCAACATCAACCACTGTTCTCACGGGCGTAGTCGTCGGGATTCCTTCGACAGTGGCCACATCATCTGGCTCGAGGTCCTTGGACTGGTGGATCTGGGGGTGCTTGCGCTGAATTCGTTGATGGCGGACGGTGAGAATCTCGGCCCGCTCCGGCTCGATGGACGACATCCCCCACAGGAATGCCGCAGTCTTGTGCGATGCCGCGGCGAGGCCCGGCACCGATAGCACCAGAGCAGTGGCCTCTCACCGCCAGGTGGCCGAAGTCCCGGGGAATGCGAAGACGGACGGCTGGAGCCGGGCGAGTGCGCCACGGGCCACTCGCTTGTCGAGCGTCGATCTTCTGATTCCCGCATCGCGGGCCTGGTTGAGAGAGAAGACGCCGTGTTGTTCTGCGGCGATATCTGCGAGTAGTTGATCGAGGTTTGACACCTACGAGCGTCGCACAAACGGCAACCCGTTTCGACCCCCACGCCGAAGCCGGGTTGTTCAGGGGTTAGCCGCAGCCTCCACCGCCACCGCCGGTGGCTACGACTGTTGCTGCTTTGCTGGGCAGTTGCTCGGTTCCTGGGATGGATAGATAGGCGGGGACGACGACCGTGGTGCCCGTCATCCAGGATCGGACCCGATCCTGGTAGTCGGCCATGCTCGGCACTGTGGACGATGTCGTGGTTCCCGCAGCGCCGGCGACGATCCATTCCGGCCATGTCGCATCGACACCAAGGACGCTCGCCTGCCAGGCAGCGTCTCCTCCATTGAGCAGTAGCGCATTGACACCCTGCAATCGCAGGTCTGTAACGAGATTCAGCGCTGTTGCGGATTGGTCCTTGTCGACAACCACCAGCGGCTTGTTCTTGTCAGCGGTCGTGATGAGGAGGTCGTCGAGAACAGCGAGGGCGGCCTCGTACTGGCCGTCACCCGGGGGCACCACCACCGTGCCCTGCATCGGGACGGCAGCCCGGTCCTGTTCATCCCGAAGATCGAGGACATGGGAGTTGGGAGGGGTCTCCTCGGCGATCCGATTTGCGTCGGACACGATCCATCCCGCCAGGCTGAGTGCATCGATGCTCGGGACCTGTGCCCCGTCGACGGCCACCGCCGCAGGAAGCTCAGATCCGACGGCGAGGATGTCTGGCTCGTCCGCGCCGACCGAGAATACGGCGAGCACAATCGCCAGCGCTGCTGCCAGCCCGACAACCGCCTTGGTGGAGCGGCCTGCGTGAGGCCGAACCACGGGGGGCCGCGGCTCGCCTGCGAGTTGTTCCGGGGTCTTCAAGGCGAAACGCTGCTCGAAAATGTACAGGTAGCGGAAGGAGAGAATCACCCCGCCGGTGATCCCGATGGCGGCGAGCCAGGCAAGCGGATGCCCGTTCAGGCTCTGAACGGCGGCGCCGGCCGGTTCGTAGAAGCTCTGGAACCACGACGCCTGCCCGGCGCCATCGAAGAACAGGGCGAACCCATAGATGCCTAGCACGATTCCGAGCAGGAACACCCAGGCATCGAGTCGCCCGCGTACTGCCGAGACCACCGCGGTGCCCGGGCAGAACCCTCCGAAGTAGAAGCCGACGCCGAACAGGAGACCACCGAGGAGCATCGGCCAGAAGTAGGTCGTTCCCATCTCGAGCAGGCCGAGGTCCATCCAGCCGAATGCGCTCAGCAACTGGGCACCGACCATTGCGGTGACGAGGGCGGTGAACATGACCCGGTAGACCCCCCAGTCCCGCAGTATGAAGACCGAAGTGAGCTTCTTGGCCGAGCCGAAGCCGGCCCGCTCCAGGAAGAAGCCGAACGCAGCGCCCACGACAGCGGCCATCACCAGGTAGGTGGTCGGAGAGCTCCCATCGAAGGGGAGTATTGGAAAGATTGTGCTCATCGCCACACCTTCTTGAATGCAAATGCAGTCCCAAAACCGCCGATAAACACCGCCGCCAGGAACAACCAGGAACCGGCCGATAGCAGGGCCGCTTCCGAGAGATGATGCGAGGTGCAACCGCGGGCGAGTCGGGTGGCGACGCCAACCACGATCCCGCCGGAGAGAGCAAACAGGAGCCGGCTGTGTCGCGAGATGAGGCTGCCGCGGTCGATTCCGAACTTGATCCGACCGGCGATGAGCGCCGACACAAATCCGCCGACCGCAATTCCGAGGACGGTCCACGTCAGCCAGTATTCGCTCAACTTGGTGCCCAGGACGGAGCTCCAATATGCATTAGACGCAACCTGATCGGGGGCCACCCTGGCGACGGTGAATGCCCCGAGTCGAGAGAAGAATCCCGATGCTCCAGGGCCATGTCCCATCAATACGAACCCGGCGAGCACGCTCAGGCCCAGGCCGATCCCGGCAAGATACGGGGACCCGAGCGGTTGCGGCTTTGCGTGATGCACTCGCAGCACCAGCCGCTTGACCGATCCGAGCACTTTTCGAGGTAATGCGAATCTCTCTGCCGGGCGCAGGGGCTCACCCTCGTCACCATGCTCGCGATACCACTCGGCATGGTGGTGCTCGACGTACTCGGCGTCGACATTGCCGGTGACCATGCTCATCAGCGCCGGGCGCTCCTCCTTCATGAGGGCGGCCATGGCGAAGTGGACGAAGAAGAAGGCGATGACCAGACCGACGGTGATCAGATGGATGAGTACGAGCGATCGACCCAGCGAACCGCCGCCGGTTCCGAACCACATGAGGAGGCCCGTGGTCCCGATGACGGTTGACCCGATGAGCACCACGGCGCCAAATGCCTTCTGGCCGGCGTTGTATGCGCCCTGGTCCGGCATCGGCAGCGATGGATCGAAGATCTCGGCCTTTGGCTTGACCTTGAACCACATGAGATCGTTGCGAGTGGGGACCAGGTCCCGTAGGAACCGCAGTGAAAGACCGTGGGGATCGAGCAAGAAGGACACAACCAGCACCCCGAACCACAGCATCCCCACGTACACGTGGAAGTGGAGTAGACGGGTGGCACCCCCGAAGAGGCTATTCACGGTATCGATATAGAAGCGGGGCCCGATCTGATATCCCGAGTTGCTGATGATTGCGATTCCGGTCAGCCACAGGAACAGGAAGCTCGCTGCGTTGTACCAGTGAACGATGCGCTGCTGCAGCGGGTGCTTGACGAGAGCTCTCTCACTCATTGTCGGCTACCTCCTCTTTCTCTGCGAGCATCTGCTCCTCCATCTCCTGCAAAGCGACCTTCTCTGCGCGGTCACGCAGCATCCGCATTCCGATCATTGCCCCCATCGCCATGGCGCTGGCCACACCCAATCCGCCGACGGCTTTACCGAAGCCGTTGCGCCAGAGCATGCTTGCTTCGCTGCCACCACCCTGCGGCGGCAGCTTCTCCTGGAGTAACGCCAGATCCTGGGGCAGCCCGCTGAAACGCAGCCTTGGCGCCGGGTCCACCGCGGATGTGGTGAGGGCGATGAGCTCGTGCCCGTCGTCGATGGCGTTGACGTCGCCAACGCTGACGACCCTCTCTTCACCGTCGATCTCTACGACCTCGTAGAACGAGCGAGCGCCGGCCGGGCACACCTCGAAGCAGGCAGGCGCCTGGCCGTTCTCCACCCGTCCTTCGCAGAGGGTGCACTTCTCGAGCTTGTTGGTGTCTGGAGCGACATATCGAGCCTCGTAGGGACAGGCGGGCACACACAGGCCACAGCCGATGCAGAGGTCCTTGTCGACGAGCACCCGGCCGTCTGCAGCCTTGAACGAGGCACCCGTGGGACAAGCGTCGACGCACGGGGCATCGGCACAGTGGTGACAGAGATAGGGGGCAAATGTCGTGTTGCCGATGACATCGCCATCGTCTTCTAGGAACTTGACCCAGTTGCGGGCGCTGGACGGGTCGAGGTCGTTGGCGGTGACACACGCCACCTCGCACGCCCGACAGCCGATGCAGCGTGATATGTCGATACGGAATTGAAATGACATCGTTGCTTCCCCTAGGCCGAATTCGGCCGAACTAGACGTACGAAGTTCACGCGCATCCCGGTGCCACCCGAGAGAGGATCGACTGCGTACTGTGTCATCAGGGCCGAGTCGTCAACGCCACGTTTGTAGGCCCTGGTGAGCTGCCGGCTGTTGTGGCCAAAACCGTGGGTGATATAGACGGCGTCGTCGCTCATCCGGTCGGTCACCTTCACCTTGATGGGACCTTGACGGACCCCGTCCTGGTTGAGCATCTCGACCAGTTCTCCGTCTGCGACTCCGTACGCGGCTGCGGTTGCCGGCGATGCCCAGACCGAGTTCTCGGGGTCGCGCCCGTGGAGGATCGGCGTGTTCTGGGTACGTCCGAAGCTATGGACGGGCGACCGACCGTAGAGCAGGCGAACGTGCCCGGGTGGAGCTCCCCGCGGTGGGTAGTAGGTAGGCAATGGCTCGTACCCGGTGGGATCGTCACCGGATTCGATCTTGCTCAGCCAGACCTCCGCGAGGTCCGGCGAGTAGAGCTGGACGCGATCGTCGCCTGCTTCACCCTTGAAGGTGGGAAAGCCGAAAGGGGCCCCGGCCCGGCCGGTGCCGTCGGCCCCAGACCCATATCCCTGCCGATAGATGGGAAGGTTCTCGTCGGTAACCGCGTATCCAGTGGCAACCAGGGTGTCCCAATCGACCTTGCCGCCTGTGGGATCTGAGTTGTACTTGGCAATTGTCGCTTCGGAGAGCTCTTCGACCGAATCCCACAACCAGTAACGTCCCAATCCGAGCTCGGCCCCGATGTCGCGGGCGATTTGCGCCTCGCCACGGCTTTCCCCGATAGGTTCCACCGCTTGCTGCATCACGGCAACGAAGGGGTCACGGCTGCCGCCAACGCATAGATTGTCGGACCGCTCCAGATAAGAGGCCGCCGGTAGGAGCACATCGGCGTACTGGGTTATCTCCGTGGGGAGTACATCGACCACCGCCAGGAACTCGAGTTTCTTCAGTGCCTCGACGGTCTCTTGCTGAGCGGGCAGTGACGTAATGAGGTTCGTCCCAACAACAACCCAGGCCTTGATGGCACCGTCGCGTGTCGCCTGGCGGATGCCGTTGACATTGACGCCGACGGCGAACGGATATCCGGGGTCGCGGCGCTCTGCCAATCCCGGGTACGCAGGAAGGTCGGGATAGACCTCTTCGAGGCTCGGCAGGTGGGCCTGGTTGGGCAGGTAGTAGCCGCCGCGCGATCCCCAGGTGCCGGTGATGGCAACGAGGATCGCCATGGCGCGGGCTCGCTGTGTATCGTTGCCATACCAGACGACGTGTCTGCCGGGATGGAGCGCCATGTGCGGCCCGGCCTTCCCGATCATCTGCGCCGATGCCTCGATCTGCTCGGCTGTGAGACCGGTTTCGGCTGCGGCCCACTCCGGGGTGCTCTGTGCCACGTGTTCGCTGAGGAGGTCGAATCCGGCGGTGTAGTCACGAACGAAGTCACGGTCGTACAGCCCGTCGCGGATCAGGATGTGAGTCCACGCCAGGAGGAGCGCCAGGTCGGTTCCCGGCTTGATCTGTAACCAGATATCGGCGCGCAACGCCGCGGTGGATCGTCTGGGGTCCACGACGATGAGCTTGGCTCCGCGTGTTGTCGCTTCGACGAATTCCTGCACCTGGAGGTTGTGCATGTTCTCCCCGAGGTGGGAGCCGATCAGCACGAGGCAATCAGTGTTGGCAATGTCGACCGGCTCGGGTGACTTCAAGGGATGCCCGAATGTCAACTGATATCCGACTTCTCGCGGCGCCTTGCATTGGTCGTACGCGGAATGAGCGTGGTGGGCTGTGCCGATCGCTGCGGCTAGATGTTCGAAGTGGGTTTCGGCGGCACCGTGGGTGAGGAACGCGACAGCACCTGGGCCGTCTTCTTCGATGATCTCGCGAAGTCGTTTGCCGATCACAGAGTTGGCTTCGTCCCAGGTGGTGTCGCGGAACACTGCCTCCCCGCGTTCGCCGGCACGGATCTGGGGGTGCTGCAGCCGATCCGTGTCTTCGTGGAAGCCGATACCGCCGACACCGCGCGGGCAGAGCCGGCCTTGACTGAGTGGGTGGCCCGGCACTCCGCTGATGTGGAGGGCTTCGCCTTGTTCGCCGATCTCGACGTTGATGCCGCACTTCCAAAAGCACACACCGCACACTGAACGAACGGAGCGAACTGCGACCGGCGGGTCGAAACGGGGGTGGGCGATATCTGTCTGAGTGGCGCCCGCCTCCTGCTCGAAGAGGATGCTCGCGGCAGCGCCTGCAGATCCGGCAAGACCGAACTGGATGAATTCGCGCCTGGTATGACCGTTGGCACTCATGTGACTCCTAGAGGAAATTGTCAATGACAACCTATACAGCCTATATATCGTCGGTTCCGAATATGTCTGTGTGAAGTCCCTAGTTGGGGGGCCAATGGGCACAAGAGAATGGTGCTGAGAGGCACCGGTGCCTGGCAATTACTGGGTTCTGACCACCGCCGGCGTCAATAACACTCGACGCCGATGAGGGACGCGGCCTCTCGGCCGTGGTCATAGCCGGGTCTCACCGGCGCGATCGAGATGAGTCGCTTCCGGGCGACTACCTGGCGCCCACCAGGAAGTAGGTTGGCATTAGGCCCTTGCCTTTGACCTCCACTTCACCGCGGGGCTCGAACTCGTACCGATGCGATAGCAAGTTGCGCACCGCTTCCGTGCACTGGATGTGGTCGCCGACACCCTGCGACTCCATCCGGCTGGCGGTGTTGACGGTGTCGCCCCACAGGTCGTAGATGAACTTCTGGCGACCGATCACACCCGCGACGACGTCGCCGGAGTGCAGCCCGATTCGCACCGAAAGAGGAATGTCGAGTCGACTTCCGAGCGCCGAAAGGGCGGGCATCATGTCGAGAGCCGCGCTGGCTACTCGTTCCGCATGATCCGCTCTCGGCTCGGGTATGCCACCCACAGCCATGTAGCAGTCCCCGATCGTCTTGATCTTCTCGAGCTCGTAGTAGGCCGCGATCTTGTCGAACTCGGTGAACACCGCATCGAGTAGCTCGACCACGTCCTCGGGGGCGAGAGCCGACGACATCGGGGTGAATCCGACGATGTCGGCAAACAAGACGGTGACGTCGCTGAACCGATCGGCGATCATCCCCTCTCCCTGCTCGAGGCGCTTGGCGATAGGCGAGGGGAGGATATTGAGCAGCAGCTCCTCGGAGCGGCGCCGCGCTTCCTCCAACTCTCTGGTTCTGACGTCGATGCGGTGCTCGAGATCCTTGTTGAGCGACGTCACGTCACCGAGGTACTGCTTGATGTAGAGACCGGACAGCGGGTCGGAGACGTCTAGCTCATCGCCTCCTGCTTCCGGGTCGATTCGGGGCATTTCGATCACCCCGACTCGCTCCAGGGGCTCGAAGGGGTCGGCCACCTGGCCGTGGTATTCGGGAGCGTGAACGATGGCATAGGCCAATGCGGTGGCGCAGTGGTCTACCGGCATCAGCCCCGGGTACCCGGGGTTGTGGGCGATTGCCGGGAGGACCTCGGCCTCGGTGATTCCCATGATCGCTGCAGATTGCGGCAGAATCACGTCCCGGATCAGGGGGGTGTCGACGATTCCGGGAACGAATGAGAAGACGGACACTCCCGACTCGGTTCCGATCTCACGAGCGGCCGTGAACGCCATCGATCGTAATGCCATCTTTGTGCCGGAGTATGCGGTTGCCATCGGCGAACCCTCATAGGCGATCATATTGACGACGGTTCCGCGGCCTCGCTCCAGCATGCCGGGCAGCAGGTGTTTGATGGTGAGGAATGGCGCCCGGAAGTTGGTGGCAACGGTCTCCTCGAATTCATCGAGAGGGAAGTCGATGATCGGTGCAGAGCTCAAATGGAGCGCGTTGTTGACAAGGATGTCGATCTCGCCGAACGCTGCGATGGCCTGCGGAATCATCGCCAGCAACTCGTCGACGTTGCTCAGGTCGCACTGGATGAACCGGGCCGGGCCGCCGGCTCTCCTGATCTGATCTGCCACGTCCTGGCCTTCGGGCAAGATGTCGACGATCACGATCTGCGCTCCGAGCTTGGCCAGGGTGTGCCCAAGCCCCTCACCTATGCCGCGGGCGCCTCCGGTGATCAGAGCCGTTTGACCGGTGAGTGTCCCGGGCGTGAGCCCGAGCTTTGCCATGAGATCGTGATTAATGCTGTACATGGGATCTCCCGAGGTAGACGGCACGGTTGGGGTCGGTCGCTACGAGTGTACGGATCCTGCACTCTGGCGTCAGAAACCGGAATATATTCCGGTTTGCGACGCCAGAAGCACATGCCCGCCGGTGTGTTCGGGTTGTATCGACAAGGTTGCTTATCAGGAGCCAGCGTCGCTCAGAGCCAGATCGCCAGCAGCGCCATCAGTCCGAACCCGAGGGCCGTTGCCACCCATTTCTGTCCGTGATGGGCAGGACTATCGAACTCGGTCTTGATGATGTCCAGCGCTGCGATGTACAAGAATGTGCCCGCGCCGAGTGAGTCGAAGATCCCTTCGAAGATCACATCGGGACGACCATTCAACGCCAGTCCTATGCCGGCGCCGAGCAGAATGCCGGCGGGGGTCGTCGTCGAGAAGAACGTCAACTCGGGCATTGCCCGTCGTCGACTCAGGCCGGCCCGCTGATAGCCGACACCAAGGGCAAAGGCGGCCGCGCCCTTGTGAGCGATGACGGCAAGAAATATGGTCATCGTTGCTGCCACTGCCGTCTGCGCTCCGAGGGCAAGGCCGAGGATCACCGAGTGAACTGATAGCACAACGAGCAGGATCACCGGATGCTGCGTCGTCGGCATGTCTGGATGCCAGCCCGTCTCGTGCTGCAAGGCGGGGATGTCTGCGGGCGTGTGCGGCCCGTGATGGCCGTGACCACGCACCATCACCACACTCTCGATGAGCAGGATTATGAGGAATCCAACGCCGGCAAGCAACAGAGCGAACGGGTAGACGAGGTTGGGAAACGCTGAGCGGAAGTTTTCGATACCACCGCTCATCAGGTGGATGAGGCCTGCACCCCCGAGGACACCTCCGGCGAAGGTATGGGTCAGTCCGAGTGTGCGGTCACTCGAGCCCCGGCCCCGCAATGACCAGGGCACCAGAGCACCGACGATCCCGGTGGCAGCCACGACGACGGCGAAGACCACCTTCAGCCAAAACAGCCCTTGGACGCTCATGCGATCGCTGGCGACGACACGGTCCGGAGCCTACACCCGTTCGGAATCCCGATCGCTAGCGGAGGATCGGCGCGGTGACATCTGGCTCTGGAGTCCCGGCCCGCAACGTCATACCCTAGTGACAAGCACATTCCTCTTGATGGAGACGCATCATGCACGTTCTCGTTGCCTACGCCAGCCGACATGGATCAACCAAAGGGATCGCAGAGCGCCTCGCTGAGAAGATCACCTCTGCCGGCCACGTGGCCGCAGCGGTTCCGGTAGGTGAAGTGCGCGACGCCGCGGGCTACGACGCATTTGTTGTCGGCAGTGCCGCATACATGTTCCATTGGTTGAAAGAGGCCACCAGGTTTGTCAACAAGAATCGTTCCGCACTCGCCTCACATCCCGTGTGGCTGTTCAGCAGCGGACCGGTTGGTACCGATCTCGTCGATGAGAAGGGACGCGATGTAATGGAGACGTCACGGCCCAAGGAGTTCGACGAGTTCAAGGACTCGATCCATCCGAAGGGTGAGCAGATCTTCTTCGGAGCCTGGGACCCCGATGCCCCTGCAGTGGGCATGGCCGAACGGTTCATGAAACTGATGCCTGCCGCCAGGTCGTCTCTACCCGCCGGCGATTTCCGCGACTGGGATGCAATCGATGCCTGGGCAGGTGACATTGCGGTCGAACTCGACAGTTGAGTCGCCCGTTGCCCGGCGCCCTGCATCGCATCGCGCTGCCGGCGTCAGCCGCCGGAGCTCCCATCGGGGTACCAGTCGATCATGTCGTCAAAGCAGGCCATGTAGATATCCGGCGCCGCATCTAAAGCGGCATCGGTTGCCTTAGTACTGCCGACCGCTCCGACATCACCATATGACTCACCGGTCTGAGCCTCTACACAGTCGACCACTGCGTTGTAGAACGCCATTTCCCGCTCGGGCGAAGGGGCGTTCTGATCTGCCCAGATCAGCTCGATGCGACCCATGTGCTCGCCGTGACAGCTCGAAAACGCTTGATCGGCAGTGTCCTCGCCACCCATGACGTTGAACGACGCGCCTCCACCAACCCCAAGACCGATAGACGCCGTGTACCCCATCTGGTTGAGGCAGTCCACAACGGCTTGTGCAGCCGCCTGGAATTCGGTTCGGGTCACGACGCCGTCGGCGAGGATCTCGTCCTGAGTGGGCGCCGCACTCAGAGGTGGCTCGCTCGCATACTGGCCGCCCGCGGCGCTGATCACAGCACCGTTCGCGTCTCGATACCGGATCAGGACGGTGGCGATCTGAAGAGCGTCGTTGATATCGGGCGTCGTGAATCGACCACCGAAATCTGTCGCATTGAGGCGGTAGCCCAGCGTCTTGGTGCTGCCGAGAAGACGAACGCTGATATCACCGGTCACCGCTCCTTCACTAGGTCGGATAGACACTCCGGATTCAGCCGGTGCGGCAATCTCTATCAGCGGGGGAGAGCCAACTTGGGTGATAGCTCGACCGCCACCGGGCACCGGGGTCGTCGCGACGCTGAGCCCCGTTCGCTCCGGCTCCTGGATCCGGACCCACACAGTCCCGGCTGAATCGATCCCAGGTTCAACGGTGAGGGTGGCGTGGGTCCAGCCGAGGACCTCGGATGCGAAAGCGGCAGCCAGATCTCCCGCAGAACCCGACCGGCCACCGGTGGGCCACACGTAGTCGGTGCCGAGTTCAACGGGTACACGGTTCGTGACATCCGCTCGGCCGCCAGGACCCAGCAACCAGTAGGGCAGAGCGACGGCCGCGAGGACCACAACACCTGCAAGCAGTGCGATCTGCCACGGACGTGCCGGGCGGGCTCGGTCGACAGAATCCATGGCGAGCACGGTGGCCCCCGAATCGATAGCCTCCATTACCCGCTGCCGACACAGTGGGGCCAGCTCGGAAGCGCTCCACTCGTCAGCCGCGGCCATGTCAACCGGGTTGGCACTCCGGATCAGCTCCAGTTCACTTTGCACGTTGCCCTCCTCTCTTCGATCTCTCCGCCGCGATATCGGCACCGGTGTTCTCGGCCAACGCCGATCGGAATCGTCGACGTGCCCTGGTGAGACGCATGCGGAAGGCCGATGCCGTCATGGCGAGCGCCACAGCGGCCTCACTCGGCTTGAGCCCCTCCCAGGCAGTCAACAGCAGTGCTTCACGGTCCGGTTCAGCCAGCTTGTCCAATGCAGCTGCGAGACGCAATCGATCGGCCACGTCGTCGTCGAGGGGCTCTTCGAGCCGCGGTTGGTTCCCTGCCCGCTCGATCAGTCGTTCCCAGCGCGACTCCGCCCGGAAGCGATCGGCGAGAACCCGACGGGCCACTCCATACAGCCAGGGAAGCTCTTTTCTCGGTCGTTGCTTCCGCTGGCGCCAGGCCACGACGAAGACATCGGAGACGACATCGTCTGCATGTTGTTGTCCAACGCGACGTGCTGCATAGGCGAAGATACGGCTTGCATAGTTGGACCACAGCTCTTCCAGCCATCGTCGATCGGCGTCGCTCATGTCTCCTCCGGGCCTCTCATCTACCTATGTGGCCGGTATCTGTCGCAACGCAACACCTGCCCGGGTGGAAAGAACGACGGTCCCGTGGCGGTGATGCCCATTCCCGTCTCTAGCGGGCTGCCTCCATACAGGTGACCCCGTTGGGGCCGACCGTTGCCGAGTGTGTGGTACCCGGAGGCAGGTCGAGCCGATCCCCGGCCGACATGGCGATGTCCCCGTCGGGTGTGTGAAACGTGATCGACCCGGTGATGCAGTAGAGCACCTTGTGATAGGCGTGCTCGTGCTCGCCGTAGCGGTAGTCGGGGCCGTTTGCCCATGCGCTCGGCTCGAGGCCCTCGGCGGCGAACGCGGCCAGGATCGGATCACTCACAGATAGTCCTGGATGCGCTGCGGGTACTCGGGGAAGTACCTCTCGATCACCGACAGATCGAACCGGGACAGGATCGACTCCTTGGGCTCCCGCTCGAGGAGGAACCGGAACGACGCCTCGACCATCGCCTCGGCACTGGTTCCCTCGATGCTCCGATCGACCGTGACGACGTGAGTCGTCTCCGAGCCCGACTCGCTAACGGTGACGCGGTGCTCGCCGGTCCCGGTGGGCTCAACGTTGATATCAGCCATGGTCCGATCGTAGCGTTGCGGTCTTCGTGACCATGGATGACAGCCGGCAGGCGCTCAGGTGCGCTCATCTCTTGCCACCTGGTCGTCGTATAGGCGCTGCAAGATCCGATTGAGGTCAGCCCTCTCACCCTTGTCGAGGGGGCCGAGAAAGTCATCCTGTACTGCACGTGCGTCGCTCGCAACGGCGTTGCTCACCTTTGTGCCTCGTGAGGTCATGAGGACCTGTCGTCTGCGACCATCGCTCGGGTCGGGGCGCCGTTCTGCGAGACCCAGCGCGGCCAGGCCGTCGATGACGGCAACGACATTCCTCGGGTCGACGGCGATCAATTCGGCAAGCCTGCCCTGTCCAAGGGGCCCGGACTCTCCGAGCACGACGAGTGCGGAGTACTGCGCCTGGGTCAATCCGTGCCGGGCCAGCAGCGCCGACCACGAGCGCTCTGCCAGCGCACCGAGCCGGGACAGCAGGAATCCAGTCCCTTGTTCATAGCGTGGTCGTTTGCCAGTGTGAGTCACACCCGCAGTCTACATAGATCATGTATAGTAAGATATACATGGTTCATGTATAGATAGGAGTGGAATGACACACCTCGTTGCGACACCTCCACGTGCCAATGGGCACAACAGCATCAATCCATTTGTCTTTGTGAAGGGCTCGGCTAGTGAGTTCATCGAGTTCCTCGGTGCAGTGTTTGATGCCGCCGAACGAACCGAGGTCAGAACGCCCGATCGGGACGGCACCCTCATCCACGCCGAGGTCAGTATCGGCAATGCCACCATTTTGGTTTGCGATTCGAAACCCGATTGGCCACCGACGCCGGCGTTCACCCAGGTGTACGTGACCGATGCTCAGGCGGTGCTGGATCGGGCCGGGTCTTGCGGGGCGAGGATCGTCACCCGCCTCTCCCCGTTCTACAACGAGGTCAAGCTGGCGAGGTTTCTCGACCCCTGGGGCAACCTGTGGTGGTTGTATGAGCCCGAAGCGGAGCAGCCAGGAGCGGATGTGTCCAGCACGTCATGGCACGACGCCGACCCGAGCTACGTCTACACCAGCCTGATGGTGGTGATGATGACGCTCGGCAACCAGGGCTAGACCGGCCATCCGGTGTCGCCCTCCGGCGACAGCTCTCTCAGGGTGCAAATTCCCCGGGATCGTCGTACATGGCGTCGAGCACAGCGGCGTTGCGTTGCTCGACCACCCTTCGCTTCAGCTTCATCGACGGGGTGAGCTCTCCGGTTTCGATGGAGAATTCGGCGGGGAGGATGTGCACCCTCTTGATCGTCTCATAGGATGCAAGGCCACGGTTCACCCCGGCGACGGCCGACTCGACCAACTCGACCATTGCAGGATGCTCGGCAATTGCCACCGGGTCATCGGCAACGCCGTTCTCCCTCGCCCAGATACCGGTGGCGTCCGGATCGAGTGTCACCAGCGCCACGCAGTACCTACGACGATCGCCGTGGACGAGGACCGTTGAGATGTAGGGGGATGCGACGCTGATCAATCCCTCGAGCTTCGCCGGGGCCACGTACTTGCCACCTGAGGTCTTGATCAGTTCCTTCTTGCGGTCGGTGATCCGCAGATAGAGATCCTGATCCAGCACCCCGATGTCGCCGGTTTGGAGCCAGCCATCCACAAGGGTGTGGGCGGTCTCTTCGGGGAGCCCGTGGTAGCCGCGCATGATGGCCCGGCTCCGGATCAGAACTTCGCCATCATCGGCGATGCGCACCTCGGTTCCCGGGATCGGCGGTCCGACGCTGCCGAAGCGAGCTGCGCCGGGCGGGTTGACAAACGTCGATGCTGAGGACTCGGTTAGTCCGTAGCCTTCGAGAATGGTGAGACCGGCAGCATCGAAGAATTCTGCAAGCTCCACCGACAGGGGCGCTGATCCGGACACGAGAAACCGAAACCGTCCGCCGAAGCGAGCCCGCAGCTTCGAGAACACCAGCCGGTCGGCGATAGCGTGCTGCACCGTAAGCAGACGACCCGGTTCCTGGCCGTGTTGTCTGAGCCGTGAGACCTTCTTTCCGACACGTACGGCCCAGTGGAAGATGGCGAGCTTGGCGCCGCCTTCGGCCTCGATGGAAGAGACCATGACGTTGTAGACCTTCTCGAAGATTCGGGGAGCGGCCGCCATCCCCGTCGGTCTGATCTCGGCGAGGTTCTCAACGATCTTGTCGACACGGCCGTCGATCGCCGTCTCAACTCCTACATCAACCATCAGCACCTCGATGACCTTCCCGAAGGAGTGGGAGAGCGGCAGCCAGAGATATTGAAGGTCATCGGGCAGGAGGATTCCCACCCGCGACGTAGCCTCGGACGTGTACAGCCAGTTGTCGTGGGTGAGCTCGACGCCCTTAGGGCGACCGGTCGTGCCCGAGGTGTAGATCAAGGTCGCTAGATGATCACGCGTGATACCGTCGATTACGGTTTCGATCGATGTCGGGTCACCCATCCCGGCGAGCTGATCAAGCGGAATGACGCCCAACGCGTCGCCGTCTATGAGCACGATGTTGGTGACCAGGGGAAGCCGATCCGAGATCTTCTGGATCTTGGCCAACTGCTCGACGTTCTCCACTATCACCACGGTGGCTTCCGAATCGGAGATGATGAACGCGCATTCGTCGGCAACGCTCGACGGGTAGACGGTGGTTGTCGCCCCGCCCGCGGCGAGGATGCCGAAGTCGGCGATTACCCACTCTGCCCGGGTAGAGCACAGAAGCGCCACCCGGCTTTGCGACCCGACACCAAGACTTCGCAATCCTGCCGCTACCTGGATGACTCTGTCGTACAGCTCCTGCCACGTCATCTTTTCCCATGCCGTGTCTACCGGGTAGCGCAACGCCACCGCATCGGGCGTCTCGTGCGCTCGCACCCGCAACAGGTCGGGGATCGAATGAACTGTCCTGTCCTGAAGTATGTACGTCATAGGCACCTCGACAAACCATACCGGGAAGCCGACACCATCTGCATGGTATCCGACGTGCTATTCCGTCTCGAGGGGGCACTCCGGCAGCTGATGCCGGCGCGTAGTAGCTTTGCGATGCGGGCTCCGGCTGGTGTAGCGCTACGAATCGACGGCCACCGGGCCCGAAGGAGGAGAACATGTCATTGAACCTGGCCGTGCTACTTACAGAGAGCGCTCGCTCTTATCCGGATCGAACGGCACTCGTCATGGGACCGAGCACAATCAGTTACGCCGCTCTTGACAACCAGGCGCGACGTTTCGCCGGGGGACTGCGCAAGCTGGGAGTCGAGCCCGGCGATCGGGTTGCATTGATGTTGCCCAACGTCCCCCACTTCAGCATTGCCTACTTCGGGGTGCTATATGCCGGGGCGATTGTGGTCCCGCTGAATGTGCTGTTGGCAGGCCCGGAGGTCGCCTATCACCTGGCCGACTCGCATTCCAAGGTGTTGGTGGCGTGGGAAGGATTTCTCGAGGCGGCCCGCGCCGGCTTTGTTGAATGGGGCGACTCTGATCACCTGGTGGTCGTCTCGACCGGAGAAGAGAAACCAGAACTCGGCCACAAGGAGCACAACTTCACCGAATTGCTCACGGCCGCAGACCCCGTCGGCCAGCTCCCCGCCACCACGGCGGAGGACACAGCGGTGATCCTCTACACCTCGGGCACGACCGGCAAGCCGAAGGGGGCGGAGCTCACCCATTTCAACATGTTCTTCAACGCCCATTACTCCAGGACTTTGCTGTTGCCGCTGACACCCGGCACCATGGCTCTGGCGACTCTGCCCCTCTTCCACAGCTTTGGTCAGACGGTGATGCACAACGCCGTGATCGCAGCAGGGGGGACCGTCGTTCTCGTGCCGCGATTTGACCCCGGTGCGGTGCTCGAGCTGATGCAGCAACACAGGATCACCTTCTTCGGCGGCGTACCCACCATGTATTTTGCGTTGCTGAATCACCCGGACGCCGATGAGTACGACCTGTCGAGTCTTCAGTTCTGCGTTTCAGGTGGCTCGGCTATGCCGGTAGAAGTGATGAAGGCTTTTGATGCCAAGTACGAGGTGAACATCCTCGAGGGCTACGGGTTGTCCGAGACGTCGCCGGTGGCGAGTTTCAACATGCTGGACCGGCCCAAGAAGGCGGGCTCAGTCGGACTTCCGCTGTGGGGAGTCGAGTTCCGCCTGGAGGACGCCAACGGGAACGTCGTTGACGCCACCGGCGAGCCCGGCGAGATCTGCATCAAGGGTCACAACGTGATGAAGGGCTATCTGGGTAGGCCGGAAGCCACCAGGGAAGCAATCAAGGACGGCTGGTTCCACTCGGGCGACATCGGAGTCCGTGACGAGGACGGCTTCTACTTCATCGTCGACCGGAAGAAGGACATGATCATAAGGGGCGGCTTCAACGTCTACCCACGTGAGGTCGAAGAGGTCCTCTATGCCCATCCCGCGGTCGCAGAGGCCGCGGTTATCGGAGTTCCCAACCCGAGTCACGGTGAAGAGGTCAAGGCGATCCTGGCTCTCAAGCAGGACGCCGCGACCGACGCTGACGAGATCATCACCTTCTGCAAGGCTCGCCTGGCCGCATACAAGTACCCGAGAATCATCGAGTTCCTCGACGACCTGCCCAAAGGGCCAACCGGCAAGATCCTCAAGCGCGAGCTGCGGTGACCCCACGCACCGGCGATTCGGCGACGGGCGAAGATCAACCCGGTCAACTAGCCGACGCTGCTGCGGTGGCCGAGCAACGCGCCGACGACGGCTCCGAGTGGTAGAACCGCCCTGGTGGCAGCGGCTGCGGCCAGATCGGCGATATCGCTGCTTGGTGCCACGAGAACAGCGAGCAGGCCAAGCATCAAAGCAGCGGTGGCACCAAACACGGCTCCGACCGACACTCGCGCCACGCGATTCCCGCCCAGTGTGTCGTTGATCATGGGTGTGCCTCCTCCGGCCGTCGATACTCCTGAGACGCAGGAGTCCCCGGAAAGGTTCCCGGGACATCCGGACTGTTTGTCCAAACGACTAGCGGCGACGAAACTGCCGCTGTGAGTCCCAACGGCACCTCCAGACGTGACCTGCCTTCTGCCGCCGGTAGCTATGACCTGATCGAAGCTCAGCTCGAGGCAGTGGAAGTAGCAGTCTTCCTCGACTACGACGGGGTGCTCTCGCCGATTGTGTCCCATCCGAACCTGGCCGTGCTATCCGACGAGACGCGTGCGGTCCTTACCGAGCTCGCATTGGTGACGACGGTGGCCGTCGTGAGCGGACGGGATGTTGGCGACGTCATGAGCAAGATCGACGTGCCCGGCATCTACTACGCCGGGAGTCACGGCTTCGACATCATCGCCCCGAACGGTGAGCCGGTGGAGGACGAGACCCTCGATCGCTTCTCGGTCTACCTCGAACCGCTGGACCGGGCTACCGCGATGCTCGAGGCGAAGGTTGGTGATATCGAAGGTGCTCAGGTAGAGCGCAAACGATTTGCCATTGCCGTGCACTACCGCAGGGTCGCCGCCGACGACTATGCCCGCCTCGAAGCTGCCGTGACCGAGACTGCCCCCGAAGTGCCGATGCTGCGTGTTGAATCAGGCAAGAAGATCTTCGAGTTTCGACCCGATTTCGATTGGGACAAAGGCAGCGCCCTCGAGTGGCTGCTTCATGAGCTCGGGTTGGATAGGCCCGGGGTCGTGCCGCTCTATCTCGGCGATGACACCACGGACGAGGACGCCTTTCGGGTGATCAGCGACTACGGGATCGGGATCGTCGTCGGCCGGGACGGCTACCCGTCGCTCGCTCGTTACATCCTCGAGGACACCGACGAGGTCCGCTCGTTCCTTTCCAGGCTCGTCAGATCGCTGCGAACAAAGTCAGGCGAACTGGACTGACCGTTTGGCGAAGCCGAACTGGAAGTCGTCGATGACAGTGAGTGGAGCCTGTTGCGGGTCCGTTGCTGCACCAATTGCGACGAACAGCGGTGTGTAGTGCTCGACCGTCGGATGGGCATACGGCATCCCGGGGGCCTTGTCGAACGCCGCCAGCGTCTCGATATCGCCATGCTCCAGGGCTTCGGCCACCCAGGCGTCGAATTCGGCGGACCATCCAGGAATGACGTTGTCCTCGAACATCTCCCTTGTAGCGAATTGCAGGCCGTGGGTCATGAACCCGGATCCGATCACCAGCACGCCCTCGTGTCGCAATGGCGCCAATCGTCTGCCCAGTTCCATCAGACGGCCGGGATCCTGGGTGGGCATGCTCAATTGCAGCACTGGTATATCCGCATAGGGATACATCACCTTGAGCGGTACCCAGGCGCCGTGGTCGAGGCCGCGGCTGGTGTGCTGGTACAACGGCTGGGAGTCGGCCATCATCGCTGCGACCTTCGCCGCCAACTCTGTGGCATCCGGGGTGGGGTATGTCATCTGGTAGTAGCGCCGGGCGAAGCCTCCGAAGTCGTAGACGAGAGGGGTGGCGGCCTCCGGCGACGACAACGTCAGGGGGGCCGCTTCCCAGTGGGCGCTGATGATGAGGATCGCGGTCGGCCTTGGCATGGTCAGGGACCAGGCGGACAGCTGGTCGATCCAGTGGGCATCGTCGAATACCGGTGGCGCGCCATGACTCAGATACAGCGCAGGCATAGGCCCGTCCGACTCAGACCAGTCATGAAGCGCCCGATTCTCCGCAGCCGACTCATTCATGAACGCATCAAACGCGGCACCGGGCGTTACGGGTGTCATGATGCCCATGAGGTTCTCCTGATCGAAAATTTAGTTGAGCCGTCAGATAATTCTATCGCAGTCGGGTGGGCTTCTTTGACGATTCAACGTCGCTGCGCCGGATCGAGATGGGCTAGCGTCCGGGAACCGTCTGCGGGGCTACGTCCGTATTGGGGATCAGGCAAACGGCCGGACCGGGAGGATCCCGGATTCCCTTCATACGGTCCCGCTGCACAAACGAGCGAACGGACGCACACAATGGCACCAGGTTGGAATCGCAAGCGCATCGCATACTTCGTAGGCGGGGCCGTAGCCCTCGTTGTGGTCGCCCTGGTCGCCTATTTCGTCTTGTTCGGGAACTCGCCCGATGAGGTCTCTCTGGAATCGGCGGTCGACAGCGCCCAGTCGGCTACGGCAACGACCCGGGCAGAGTCGAGCCAGACCGAGACCGGGGGAACCGGGTCGACGGGCTCGATTGACGGTATCGCCGGCAAGTGGGTGGTGGACACCTCGATCGGGGACTTCAGCTTCGAAGACGCCACATCGTCATTTGTTGGCTTTCGCGTCCAGGAGGAACTGGCAACCATCGGCGCCACCGAGGCCGTTGGGCGAACGCCGACCATAGATGGCTCGCTCACCATCGACGGGTCAACCGTCACCGAGGTTTCTCTGACTGCGGACATGACCGACATCGTCACCAACAATTCACAGCGCAACAGCCGGGTCCAGTCGGCTCTCTCCACCAGCGAGTTCCCTACGGCCAACTTCACTTTGACCCGGCCATTCGACATTCCTGCAGATCTGTCGGACGGAGATCAATTCAGCGTTTCCGCAGTTGGCGACCTGACCATCGTCGGTGTCACCAATGAGATCGAGATACCACTCGAGGCTCAGGTTGTCGGCGATCTGGTAGTGGTCGTCGGCTCGGTTGACATCAGCTTCGCCGACTGGAACGTCTCAGTACCCTCGGCACCGATTGTGGCATCAGTCGAGGATCACGGTCCGCTCGAAATGCAGCTCTTCTTCGCCAGGGGCTGATCGTTGATCAGACACCGAGCAGGGTGGCGACGGTTTGTGCCAACTCGTCGTATGCACCTTCGCCAACATGATCGAAGCGGATGAGCCCGTTCTGGTCGAGGACATAGGTGCGCGGCCAGTATGCGGGGCTGCCCTGCCAGGCGTGGAAATTGCGCTTGCGAGTGTCGAGTGCAATCGGCCAGGTGACGCCAAGATCCTGAGCGGCCGACAGAATCGAGTCCGGCTCACTTTCATAGTCGAACTCGGGTGCGTGGACTCCGACTATCTCCAACCCCTGATCGTGGTATCTGGCGTAGATGTCTTGCAGATAGGGGATCGTGTTCTTGCAGTTGTAGCAACCGAAGGTCCAGAACTGGAGGATGACGACCTGCCCTCGCAGATCGTCAAGGCTGGTGACGTCGGTCTGGAGCCATCCGTCGAGATCGGTCAGTGCCAAAGCCTGCCCGAGCATCGGTGGTGCGGATGTGGTGGTTGTTGTTGCCGTCGTTGTTGTTGTTGTTGTTGTTGTTGCAGCGGTCGCCGCGGGTTGTGTCGTCGCGGTGCCCGATGCCGCCGGGTCGCTGCGCAGCACAACTGCACCGATCGCCGCGAGTACCAGAACGAGCATGGCCAGAAGGATTCTCATGGCTGCAACCTTGCCAGAGCCGCGGGTTTTGTGTGGCGAAATGGCGATTACAAAAGGCTGAACATCGTAGATTGCGCTGGGGCGAGTGGGACGATAATGGCGCCGTGGCAGACATCATCAACAGAGTTCTTCCGATCCTCATCCTGCTCTTTGTCGGCATCGCGATGCGGCGCACCCGGTTCATTTCCGCAGCGACGATCGATGATCTTCGCAAACTGATCGTCAACCTCGCCTTGCCGGCGGTGCTGTTTACGGCCTTCCTCGAGATCGAGATCCAGGCGAGTGATTCTGTCCTCGTTGTTGTGACCTTCGTACTGTGCGTTCTCCTCTACTGGCTTGGCAAGCTGCTGCAACCGCGGTTTGGCGCCGGCAGGGAATACTTCCCGTTCTTGATGACGGGTTTTGAAGCCGGGATGCTTGGGATCAGCCTCTTTGGCACTGCCTACGGAGTGGATCGGGTCGGCCGGTTCGGAATCGTCGACCTCGGCCATGAGATCTTCATCTGGTTTGTATTCCTTGCTCTGTTGATGGCGAAGCGTGACGGCATCCGGAAGGCAGGAGACCTGACCCGCTCGTTCCTCACCTCTCCGGTGATCGTCGCCATCCTCGTCGGGATCGTGGCCAATCTCGCCGGTCTCCGGGATTCGCTGTACGACTGGCCGGTATTGGGCGGCGTCATGAATACCCTCGGATTTCTCGCTGGTCTCACCGTCCCGCTTATCCTGCTCGTCGTTGGGTACGGGATCTACTTCGACCGGAGCGGGCTACGGGAAGCAGTGGTCCCGGTTGTGGTCCGATTGGCCTTTGTTCTCCCGCTTGCCATCGTTCTACCACCTGTCCTGGTAGGCCATATCCTCGGTGGTTCTGACTACGCGCAAGCTGCGATGTTCACGTTGCTGATCTTGCCGCCACCGTTCATTCTCCCGCTGTACATGAAGGACGACGTCCCGGACGAGCGTAGATATGTCAACAACACGCTCAGCCTCTACGCCCTCGTTTCGATACTGGTCTTCATCGTCTATCTGACGGTGAATCCAATCTGACTCGCCTCGATGCACACGACCCACGCCGGAGGGACTTCCGGCCCTAGGTAATTTGCACTATCTCTCTAGAGTTATAGGCATGCCTAAAGAATTGCTGGCTGAAGTGACAGCCTCACCCGAACTCAGCGCGACGTCTGAAGCGGAGCAGATGTATCTCATCACCGTCGCCAGGGCAGTTGAGGCAGGTACCGAAGGCCCCGTCCCCATCTCCAAGATCGCCGTCGCTCTCGGTGTTTCTGTGCCCTCGGCCAACGAGATGGTGCGCAAACTCGAAGGCAAGGGCTTGCTCATCTACGAGCCATACCGCGGCGCATTGCTCAGCGAAACCGGGCGATCCGTCGCCAACCAGGTATTGCGGACGCGGCGTCTCTGGGCCACGTTCCTGGCCGATCATCTCGGCTTCAGCCCCTCCGAAGCGGACGATCAAGCGTGTCACCTCGAGCACGCCACCACCGCGGAAGCAGCCGATCGGCTGGCAACGTTCCTCGGCAACCCGACGGCCGGGCCGTTGGGCAGGCCCATCCCGGACAGCGACGCGCCTTCGAGGGTGCGCCGGACGGTCAAGCTCGCTGATCTCCCGGTTGGCGTCCCCGCCGAGATCATCTCCGTCTCGGCAGATGGTGCATCTCTGGACTTTCTCAGAGCCGAGGGGATCACCGTCGGCATGCAGGTGACTGTGATTGGTGCCGGCCGCACCGGGCTGCTCACCGAGGTTTCCGGGTGGAGCGTTCACCTGAGCACCAGTCTCGTCAAGTCGATCGAAGTCAATCCATTGGAGGGTCGGCGTGCTTCCGCGTAGGAACGCTCTTGTCATCGGCCAACCCGGGATGTCGCTTGTCGCTGCGAGGCGCAACGACCGGGTCCGGGTGCTCAGGGTGTCGGGGCGTCCTCTCGTCATTCAAAGGCTCGCCTCTCTGGGCGTCGTGCCCGGCGTGGTGCTTACGGTGCTGAAGCCAAGAGGGCCTTCAGTAGTTGCGATGGGAGGGGCCCGTATCGCCATCGGTGCGGCCGCTGCCGAGGCCGTGGAGATCGAGGTCGTCTGATGGCTCCTCCGATCGTTGCCGTAGCCGGATGCCCCAATGCCGGCAAGACCTCACTGTTCAATCAGCTCACGGGGGCAAGCCAGAAGGTCGGCAACTGGCCCGGGCAGACCGTTGAGCAATACAGCGGTGCCTTCCGTGTCCGGGACCAGGTGTTCACCGCGGTCGATCTTCCCGGCACCTACGGCCTCGTCGCCGTGTCGACGGAGGAAGGAATTGCTGCCGACTATCTCAGGGAGGAGCAGCCGGATCTCGTCCTCTCCGTGGTTGATGCGTCCAACCTCACCGGGAGCCTCCACCTGGTTGCTCAAATCGCCGAAGCCGGTCATCGACAGGTCGTTGCCCTGAACATGGTCGACGTCGCCGAGCGTCGTGGCTTCGACATCGATGAGCCGGTCCTTGCGGATCGCCTCGGCGTCGAGGTGGTGCGAACAGTCGCCAGGAAGGGCGTCGGGATTGCCGAGCTGAAGCAGGCCGTCGCCAGGTCGCTGGACCAGTCTGCTCAGCCGCTGGTCGTCGACTACGGCCCGGTGGTAGAGCGTCATATCGGTGGTCTGGTTGAGAACATCATCGAGACTCCCGCCATCGCCGCCTTGGGTTCGCCGCGTTGGACGGCGCTGCAATTGCTCGCCGGAGACCGCAGCCTCCGCCAGACGCTCACCACGATTCCGGGCGGCCATCGTTTGCTGGAGGCCGCGGCCGCCGATCGGGACGGAATCACCGCGGAGACTGACTACGACTGTGAGATGGAGCTCGCAGAGCATCGTTTCAACTGGATCACCGACCTGGTCGACGACATGACGGGAGCGGCCGTTTCGACCACTACATGGTCTGATCGTGTCGATAGGGTTCTCATTCACCACTACCTGGGCATACCGGTCTTCCTCGCCGTCATGTGGGTAGTGCTGCGGGTTACCGCAGATGTCACCGCTCCGTATCTCGAATGGATCGATGCCACCGTCTCCGGCCCGGTGTCCCACTGGTTGGTGAGCCTGCTGTCGGCAATCGGACTCGGCGGCGGCTGGGTGGAGAGTCTGCTTGTCGACGGTGTCCTGGCCGGTGTCGGCGGTGTGCTCACGTTCGTTCCCGTTCTCTTCGGGCTGTACCTGATGCTTGCCCTACTCGAAGACTCCGGTTACATGTCGCGGGCAGCAGCCGTCATGGATCGGGCGATGCGAGTAGTCGGTATCCCCGGCAAGGCCTTCCTTCCGATGATGGTCGGGTTCGGCTGCACCGTTCCCGCCATCTACGCCACCCGCACCCTCGACTCGCCCCGGGATCGAATGCTCACGGGCCTGATCACCCCGTTCATGTCCTGTGGCGCGCGACTTCCCGTCTATGTCCTGCTCGCCAGCATCTTCTTCGCCGACGCCAAGAGCATGGTGGTCTTCGCCATGTATGTCATCGGGATCGTGGTTGCGGTTGTCGTCGGGTTCCTACTCAGCCGTACCGTTCTCGGCGACGAAGATCCGACACCCTTTGTCATGGTGATGCCGGAGTTCCGGATGCCCAACATCCGCACCGTCTGGATCCTGGTCAAGCAGCGCACCCTTTCATTCATCAAGGGCGCAGGCACGACGATTCTTGCAGCGAGCATGGTGGTCTGGCTGCTGCTCTCGATTCCGCTTGGTGGTGGCGGACGGTTTGCCGACACCAGCGTCGAAGAGAGTGCCTTCGGCATGGTCAGCAAGGGTGTTGCTCCGATGCTGCGCCCCCTCGGGTTTGGCGATTGGGAGCAATCAGGCTCGTTGGTGTCCGGTTTCGTCGCCAAGGAGGTAGTGGTCAGCACCATGGCGCAGCTCTACGCCACCCCGACGGAGGAGACTGATGTGTCGGCTCCCAGCCTCGGCGACGATCTGCGGGAGATCGGCAGCTCGTTCTACGTCGCAGGAGTCGACACCCTGCGAACCATTCCGCGGGTGGTAGGGCTCGACTTCATCGACACGAGTGCCAACACCGACACCACGCTGCAGACGGCAGTGCGGACTTCGTTCGAGGAGAGCAGCGGTGGTCACGGAGCTCTGGCCGCACTCGCCTTCATGGTCTTCGTCCTCCTCTACACGCCGTGCATGGCAGCCGTTGCCGCGTTCCGCCAGGAATTCGGCACCAAATGGATGTGGGTGAGCGTGATCGGCCAATACACCATTGCCGGAGCGGGAGCGTTCATAGTGTTCCAGGGCGGCAGATTGCTGGGTCTCGGATGAGATTGAGCTCCCTGATCGACGAGCTGGGGCGGTTGTCCGGTCCCGTAACCGGTGTTGAGCTCGCCGGCCGGCTCGGTATCTCGACAACTGAAGTGGCGGCGATGCTCGACGCGCTACGGGCATCGGGCCAACTTGGCCCGGAGATCCGCAACAAGGACATCACATCGGGCTGCTCGTCAGCGGGCTCTTGTTCGATGACTTGCCCCGGTCCCGACAAGTGCGCCCTTACGGTCGACCTGAACGTCACCGGTCTCCAGATCCAATCGGTGGCTCGTCGCTGACTCACGGCAGCGGTGCCCCTGCAAACGGAACAGCGAATCGTTTGCACCACACCAGCACGTACTGGTGAACGGCGGGGTCGTAGTCGGCAGGGAGTTCGTAGTTCTGACCGCCGACGTTGCCCTTCAGCTTGCCTAGATCGACATAATCGCCGGGGTCGCCATCTTCATAGCTGTCCGCCGCCAGCAGGTACACGTACAGGTCGGGACCGTTGAAGATTTCGGTGTCATCCTCAAAACGCAGCACGAAAGCGCCATCCTGCTGATACACGGCCGCAGTGCCCGCGGCGGGGTGGGCGAAGCCTTCGAATGGGCCGGTCGTTGCGGCAACCGGTTCGGGCACGACGGTGGTGGTGGTCGTAGGGGGTGTCGTTGTGGAGTCGACGGCGGCCTCTTCCCCATCAGTCATTGCTGTCGTCGTGGGCGTCGCGGTTGTGGCGACCGTGGATGCAACGGGGAACGCATCCGACAGCGACTCGTCAACCCGATCGTCTACAAACAGTTTGTCCGGCCGGAACAACAGAAAGCCAATCAGTACGACCACTGCCGCCGCACCGCCGAGCAACCACTTGTAACGCTTGAGGTACTCCATCGTCTTCACCCCACGTAGTCAGTCTGACAACCCAAACGGCTGGAGTCGCCACAGATGTTCCAAAGCGGGACGGAGTTCCGAGTTTGTTCACAACCCCGGGCGGGCGCACAAGGCGCACGTCCTCAGGGCCGGAGAAGATTGGTGCGAATGGCGGCGATGTGGTCTTGAGAGAGCTGGAGCCATTCAGCTACGTAGTTCTCGAACGATCCGGCAATGTTCGCTATCTCATCTCGTGCGGCATCGATGTAGGAACCTTCGAGGATGAAGAACTTCCGCAGGGCCGCGAGGTTCTCGTCGTTTGTCTGGCCGACCGGCACCTTGCCGTCGGAGAGTCTGGAGATCTGTTCTTCGAGAGTGCCCCGCAGCGCCTCGTTTGATCGGAGGTAGTCGGTGCGGACCGTCTCCCACGGAACACCGAGCAGCGACAGGATCAGAGCCGCGGCGACACCGGTGCGATCCTTGCCGCCTATGCAGTGAAACACCAGCGGGAGGTTGTCGCTCTCTGCAATGAGCCGCAGCAGTGCGGCGAAGTCGTCTGCGTTGTCTCTGACCATCGTCCGGCTGGCTTGGGCGAGGTCATGAAGAGCAGTGAAGTCCCCGGCCTGAATGGACTCGTAGAAGTCCTGGTGGTCCTTGTGGTTGCCGATCGGGATGGAGACCCGGTCGACGCTGCCGTTGAGCCTGTCATGTCCGAACACCTCGAGCTCATGATCGGCGCGGAAGTCGACGACCGTCTTGAGCCCCAAGGCATCGAGGCGCACGACGTCGGCATCGGTCAGGTTGGCGAGATGCCCTGATCGAAACACGACGCCGGTGCGTACAGTGCGCCCATCGGCGGTCTGGTAGCCGCCGAGGTCACGGAAGTTTGCTGAGCCTTCGAGGGTGATGCTTTCCATGAGTGGCATTGTGCCAGCTCGAGAAGTGCTCTCAGCTGAGGCGTGCGATGCGATCCGCGATGTTGGATCGAAGCCTGCTGAGGTGGTCCAACACCGGAGTTCCGGAGTCGAGGGCGTCATCGACTGTGGCACTCCGGGTTCAGATGGCACCGCGCTGGCCGTGTATGGTTCCGGCATGGTGCAGTCGGGTGATATCCGCTCGATACTCGAGCAAACGGTCGGGGTGTACGGAACGTCCCCCACCTGTTATCTGTCTGCTCGTGCCCGGATAGCGGACTTCTCGGTTGAGAGCTTCGACGCGGCGATTGCCGATAGGGCTCTGGTGCGTATCAGGGCAATGCGCTATTCCGTCTACACATTCCCTGTTGACATGGTCGCCATGGCGGCCGCCGCGACCAAGAGCATCGGGCGCAAGCCCAACAGCTACCGGAGAAGAGTCGAGGATCGGTACGAAGAGATCGCCTCTTCGGTGGAGGCTGCCCTTGCCGATGGCCCCCTACCGACGTCCGAGATCCGTGAAATCGTCGATCCGGAGCATGAGTTTGACGACCTCTTCAATGTCGTCATCGGGATGATGGCGGCCGACTTTCGCCTGGTGCGGACGTCCAAGACCGGGTCCTGGCGCTCCGATCGCTTTCTGTATGGACGCTGGTCCGACTGGATCCCCGATGTCGACCCTGATGCAATCGACGAGGTAGCTGCCAGACGCGAGCTCGTTGAGCGTTACGTCATGGCATACGGACCGGTCGATGTCGGTGACGTGAAGTGGTGGACGGGCTGGACCAAGGCGGAGACGCTCGAGGCGACCGACTCCATCGATCTCTCCCGGTCCGGGTCGGCAGTGTCGCTTCTGAAGGGAACCCGGTTGCTCCCGGTGTGGGATGTACTCATGGTGGCCTACCGCAACCGGGATCGATTGCTCGATCCCAGCTTCAGCGCGCTCGTCTACGATCGTTTCGGAAATGCCACGTCGGTCGTGCTGCACGACGGGCGTGTCGTAGGCCAGTGGGATCTCGGCAGTGACGACTCGCCTCTTGTCATCAAGGTGGCACCATTCTCAGACTGGCCGGGTTCGCTCTCTGACGCCGTGGAGCACGAAGCCCGACAGATCGGGGCTCTGGTCAACGCAGAGTCCGTAACTGTGGTCGAGGTCGAAGAGCCAACCGACCTGCTTGATTCCTCTCGCAATCGCTTCCTCGCCCCACTCTCCAAGCGCTGAATCGGTGTCGCTAACGCCGGGTTAGCCTGAGGCCGTAGCGCAACCGAGGAGTGGAGCTATGCGGGATCTCGCCGATCAAGTCGTTGCCATCACGGGTGCCAGTTCGGGAATCGGGGCGGCAACAGCGCGCGCCCTGGTCGACATGGGAGCGAAGGTGGCTCTGGGCGCTCGCCACAAGGAACGCTTCGCTGAGATGCTCGATGAGTTTGGTGATGCGGCAACCGCCGTCGAGATGGATGTCCGGGACCCGGAAGGCTCTCGCCGGCTCGTCTCGGCCGCGATCGACACGTTCGGCGATCTCGATGTGATGGTCGTCAATGCGGGCATCGGTACCTACGGCGGGATCATGGACAACAGTGAGGAACGGCTCCAGGAGATGATGGAGACCAACGTCAATGGCGCCGTGTGGACGGTACAAGCCGCGGTGCCTCACTTCCTCGGCAAAGGGGAGGGCGACATCGTCATCATTGCTTCGACGGCGGGTCTGCGCAGCGGTGCGCACCAAGTGGTGTATGCGGCGACCAAGTTCGCCCAGGTGGGTCTGGCCAGCGGGCTCGATCAGGAGCTGCGTGGGAAGAACATCAGGGTGAGCACCATCTGCCCCGGTGGTGTCGAGACGGAGTTCGCCATGGGCTACGGCCGAACCCCCGACACGCCGGTGCTGTCGGAGATGATGCGCGCGGAGGATATTGCCCAAGCCGTTGTCACCGTCCTTACCCAGCCCAAGTCGATGCGAACCCTCATCTGGTCGATGCGCGGTATGTACGAACCCTCCTAACCGGGGAGAAAGAAGGTGGATGGCCCGGGAGAGATCGGGCCACCCACCTTCTGCCGAGCTTCCCCCACCCGGTCGTCAGCTCTTGGATTGATCGGTTTCGACGTGCCACGCCATGGCGAGGTCGTCCTCGGTGAGGGTCACCGCCACGAGAGTGCTGTTGGGGTCCTTCTTGCCCTCAGCCTCCAGCTACTCATCTGTGACGACCAGGAGGTCGTGAGGGAGGGACTACGCGCCATCCTCGGCGGCGTGCCCGGTATTGAGGTGGTCGGGGTAGTCGCCAATGGAGCCGAGGCAGTCGAGAGCATGCCCGATCTCAAGCCGGACGTGGTGCTGATGGATCTCAACATGCCAATCAAGAACGGGATTCAGGCAACAAGAGAAATCACCACTGCCCATCCCGATGCGAAGGTTCTCGTACTGACCACCTATGACGCCGAGGATTGGGTAGTGGATGCAATCCGTGCCGGTGCCGCCGGGTACATGTTGAAGGATGCGCCGCGTGAGCAGCTCGTTGCGGCGATAAAGGGGACACATGCCGGGACCACCCATGTCGATCCGGTGGTTGCCGGCAATCTGTTTGCGCTGATCGCCTCATCCGGCGAGCGCAACGGGACCAACGTGGCCGAAGGGCTGAGCGACCGCGAGCTCGGCGTGCTCCGGCTCCTGGGCAAGGGTTTGAGCAATCGGGAGATTGCGGCACAGCTCTTCCTCTCGGAGGGAACGGTACGCACCTATGTCAGTGCCGTGCTTGCCAAGCTCCAGGTCACCGACCGTACCCAGGCTGCCGTCATAGCCGTCAAGAACGGTCTGGTGGACTGAACCCTCTCCGTCCGTGCCCAATCGCCTGGACGTATCCCCGACCCGGGGTAGCACCTCTCTACAGGGGACGAAATACTCTCAGGCAACTCTTAGGCTTACCTATGGAGCGTCTCAGGTTCGTGTCGCATGATGAAGAAGTCATGGAAACATGATTGACAACAAAATATCGCACGCAGGGATTCCGGGCTCACTCTCTCCCCTTCCTCCCCTCCCGGGCCAGCGTCAACATCTCTGATGATGACAAAGGCTTTCGAATACCTGCGTGCGAGCTTCCTCCCCAATCAGCCCCGGTGCCACACACACCGGGGCTGACTCTCGTTCGAGACTCAGTAGGGAGCGGGTACGGTGAGCGCCAGGTCTTCGGCGGTGATGGGTGGGCAATCTCCGCAAATGACGGGTGTCGCATCACGTTTGTGGTCAGAAGTGCGACGTGAGGGAAGGTCCCAAACCAGCACAGTGCCGCACTCGGGGCACCACTCGTATCCCTGATTTATCAGGTCATCGTGATGACGCTGGCGCTCGGCAGTGCCCATCCGCTGATAGTCGTGTTCCATGCTGTCATTGTCGGCAGAATGCATCGAAACTTGAAGTGCCTCCATGTAGGTTTCCATGATACCTCCGGGAGTAGTCTCGTACCATGGATATCGATCCGGCAGTCGTTGATTGGCTACTCGACGGCGACCCGGCGATTCGCTGGCAAACAATGCAGGATCTCCTCGATCGTGCCCCCCGAGCGGTCCGCAGGGAACGAGCCAGGGTGGCCACGACTGGTTGGGGAAAGCGACTGCTCGATGAGCAAGAGCCAGAAGGCACCTGGGCAAAAGGGAGTACGTACGGCCCGAAGTGGATCTCCACTCACTACACGCTGCTGCTGCTGAGAAGGCTGGGTCTTCCCCAAGACAATCCTGCCGGCAGGGGAGCGTGTCGGGCATTGTGGAGCAGCGTCGACGTCGACGGTGGAATTACATGGTCTACGTCGACGGTCACGCCGGACACCTGTGTGAGCGCCATGTTCGTCACGCTCGACTACTACTTCGATATCCGGGACCCACGGCGCGATGAGGTGGTGGCATGGCTCCGAAAACAGCAACTCGCCGACGGAGGCTGGAACTGTCAAGCCACTCGTCGACGAGTTCACCACAGCTCGTTCCACACGACCATGACGGTGCTGGAGACCCTGGCACAGATAGACGATCCGGAGCACGACGATGCAGCACGCCGGGGGCGAGAGTTCTTCCTGGAGCATCGTCTCTACAAATCTCATCGCACGGGTGAGATCGTTCACCCCTCGTTTACCAGGTTCTCTTTCCCGCCACGCTGGTTCTACGACGTACTGCGGGGGCTCGAGTACTTTGCATCGGTGAAGGCACCTCACGACGAGCGGCTCGATGACGCCCTCGATCTGCTGCGATCCAAGCAGCGCAAGGACGGTAAGTGGCCGGTGCAGAACAAGCACTCGGGACTGGTGTGGTTCGACATGGAGACGGGCCGACAGCCGAGCCGCTGGAACACACTCCGGGCGCTACGAGTGCTCCGCTGGCTCGACTAGCCGAGAGCTCGATGCAGGAAGGCAGCCATCTGCCCGCGCAGCACGGCATCGCCGGGACAGAACCGATCGTTTTTTGGTGGGTTGCATCCTTTTGTGATCCCGGAGGCAGCAAGCAACTCGATGTCCACCTCGAAGACGGACCCGTCGTCGTCGACAAACCTCGACCCGTCTGTCACACCGGTCAAACCGAGAGCCCTAACCAGGAACGCCGCCATTTGACCACGGGTCACCGCGTCGGCGGGGCAGAACTGATCGTTGGTCGGTGGGTTGCATCCTTTGGTGATCCCGGCAGCGGCCAGAGCGTCGATGTTGGCTGCATGTACGGAGCCCCCTGTGTCGGTGAAGGGGTGGTCAACCGATGTGGGAAGCTCCAGGGCTCGAACCAGGAACGTCGCCATTTGCTCCCTGGTGACCACGTCGTCGGGGCAATACAGATCGTTGACGGGTGGATTGCAGCCTTTGGTGACACCCTGGTCCGCGAGCCACGTTATGTCACCCTCGAAGAGATGACCGGGCGGCACATCCCGGAAACCAGACGCCGGTAGAGCATCGGATGAGGCGTACTCGTCTGCCCCGATGTCCGCAGCCGTACCGATGGGGCGAAAGTGCCCGTCGAAGTCGTCGTTGACGAGCGCCGGCCCGGTTGCTGTGTCGATGGCCTCGCCTGCGGCCGCCGACAGGTGCAGGTCACCCGCAACGGCGTCGACGAACCAGTCGGAGGTGGCATCGGTGATGTTTCCGGCAACTGAGCCCGAAGCTCCGTCCCTTCGCCAGATCGGGCCGTCGGTGAGGTTGTTGGCGATGACCGCACTTGTCGAGGAGAAGCGATACTCGATGGCCGCCCACGGGAACGTCCCGTTCTGGATGACTGTGTTGTGGTAGATGGCCACATCCCGTGCATAGTTGACGGTGATGCCGACATCCCCGGAGCCTTTGCGGTAGATCATGTTGTTGCGGATGACCCCGCCTTGGTGGTCGTATGTCGTGTTGCCGTCCCTGGTGTTGGCGTCGGGCGTCGACAGGCCGAGGGCGATGGCGCGGTCGCATTCGATGAAGAGGTTGCGTTCGACGATGGTGTCCAGCGAATTGCGCCACATCAACACCGTAGGCCCGGCCAGTTGCCCCTCCGGGGCACGAATGTTGCGGAATACGTTGTCCCGGATGATCCAACCGGATCCGGCAAGAACGTCGACGCCGTTGGTGTAGTCGCTGCGGGCCCGATCCGTGTATTCGAACAGCGAGCATTCAACGATCCCATCGTCGGCATAGGGACCGGGGTTGCCCGCCGTCGACCCCTTGACGAACTGTTCTCCCGAGTCGACGAGATGCAGGTTGTACAGGTGGACGCCATCGGCGTCGGCCTCGCCGTGGATCTGGATGAGGTGGTAGTAGGCGTCTCGCATGGTGAGATCGGCAATCAAGACGTTTGTTGCGTCGTAGACCGCAAGGACATGGGGCACGTTGCCGTAATTGGCGTTCGCCATACCCCTGCCTTGTAGGACCACCGCGTCCCGGCTTCCACTTGCCGACCTGATCGTCACGTCTGACACGTTGCGGATGTTGAGCGTGTTCGTGAGGTCGTAGACGCCGTCTTCGATAAGAATGGTCGTTCCCGACGTCAGGTTGTTGACTGCACTCTGTAGTTCGGCTGTGGAACCGACGGTGACCTCGTGGTCGGTGGCGGCCGGTAGCGGAGCGCACGCCGCCGCCGACGCGGCCGCCGATGCGGGCGACACCGGAATCGTCGATAGTGCAGTAGCTGTGAGCAAGACGGCGAGGACCCTATTCATGATGCCATTGTGACGTGTCCCGGGGACAACCAGAAGCCCGGCGACCGCGCATCCACAGCGGTGGCTCTACGATCTCACCGATTGCGGGCCGTTTAGGAGGAGGAATGGTGGAATACCCACCGACCAGACGCGACGACACTGTGGACGACTACCACGGGACCAGGGTCGCCGACCCGTACCGGTGGTTGGAGGCAATGGACTCGCCCGAAACTCTCAACTGGGTCGACGCCCAGAATGAGATCACCTTTGCCCACCTCGATTCCATCCCCGATCGCAACGAGATCCGTGACCGTTTCGAGCAGTTGTGGAATTTCCCCCGGCAGTCGGTGCCGATTCGCCGCGGCGACTGGTACTTCTACACCCACAACGATGGGCTGCAGTCACAGCCCATCTTGTACAGGCGCCCGGTGGCGGGCGGTGAGCCGCAGGTAGTGCTAGACCCGAATGCCATGTCCGCCGATGGCGCGGTTGCGGTGATGACAATGTCATTTACGCACGACGGCCGGCTGCTGGCCTACACCATCGCCGAGGCGGGCAGCGACTGGCAGATCGCCCGGGTGCTCGATACGGTGACTGGAGAGCATCTCTCCGACGAGTTGCACCGCATCAAGTTCACCACCATGGCCTGGGCTCCCGACGAGACCGGCTTCTACTACGCACGGTTCCCAGACCCGGATGAGTTTCCGGATGCCCCACCCTCCACCAACCAGCGGGTGCACCTGCATCGTCTCGGGGAAGATCAGAGTCGGGACGAGCTGATCTATGAACGGCCCGATGCGCCCGACCTCGGTTTCCAGCCGGTGATTACCGACGATGACGAGCTACTCGTTCTCCACGTTTGGCAGGGCACCGATACCCGGAACCGCCTGTATTACCGGCGCACAGACAGCACGGAGGAGTTCATTCGGCTCCTCGATGATTTTGATGCCAGATACCAACTCATAGGTCATGTCGACGGTCGGCTGTATGTGCTGACCGACCGTGATGCCCCGATGGGCAAGATCGTTGCCATTCCGCTCGACCGGCCGTCCGTCGAGAACTGGCGTGACGTCATCGCCGAGGGAGCCGACGCCCTCGAGTTTGCTACCATCGCAGGAGGCCACATAGTCACCGGGGCGTTGCGAAACGCCAGCCACGCCGTAGCTGTGCACACCCTTGCCGGGGATCTGGTCGAGGAGCTAGGTCTGCCTGCGCTCGGTGCGATCACGGAATACGCCGGCAAGGCGGGCCAGTCCGAGTTCTTCCTCGGGTTCCAGTCGTTCGTGCACCCACCAACAGTGCTTCGCTACGACCTCGATAAGCACACCCTCGAGCCGGTTGCCGAATCCGAGGCGCGTGTCGACCCGGACCACTTCATCACTGAGCAGACATGGGTGGAATCACCCGACGGCACGAAGTTCCCGATGTTCATAACCCGTCGTGTCGATGTGGATCTCGACGGGTCCGCTCCAACGATCCTGTTTGGCTACGGAGGGTTCGACATCTCGATGACGCCGATGTACGCCCCGGACCGGCTCGGTTTTGTGGATGCCGGTGGAATCTTTGCGCTGGCGAATCTGAGAGGCGGCGGCGAGTACGGCCGGAAATGGCACGAAGCCGGGATGTTCGCCAACAAACAGAATGTCTTCGATGATTTCATCGCGGCAGGCGAGCATCTCATCACCGCCGGCTACACGTCATCCGAACATCTCGGCATCTACGGCAGATCGAACGGAGGGTTGCTCGTGACTGCCTGTGTGCAGCAACGACCGGATCTGTTCGGAGCGGCGGTGGCGATGGTGCCGGTCACGGACATGCTGCGCTACCACCGTTTCACCGCGGGCCGCTACTGGACGGCGGAATGGGGGAGCGTCGACGACGGGACCGAGCAGTTCGAGTATCTGTATGCATACTCGCCATTGCACAACGTCAAGCCCGCCGACTACCCGCCGATACTGGTCACCACCGGTGATAGCGACGACCGGGTTGTGCCACTGCACTCGTACAAGTTCATCGCCGCCCTTCAGGCAGTCGCCGGTGACTCGGGCCCCGCGCTGTTGCGAGTGGATCGGAGAGCCGGCCACGGCCTCGGCAAGCCAATCCCGAAGCTCATCGATGAGGCAGCCGACATCTACGCCTTTTTTCTATACCACCTGCGATAGCCGTTGGTGATCGCTGTCGATATCTAGTTAGCACGGAGACCCGGAAGATGCCACCATATAGCCTCCTGCCACTCTGGTTTAGCCGGGTGGTATTCCTGCCGACATGAGAGATGAAATGGCTTTGATGCCGAACAATTCTTCGCGCACTCTGTGGTGGACCGTAGCCGCCGCGGCCGGCCTGGCTCTGGTTGCTTTTGGCGCGTTCCTGTTCGTGAATTCCACAACCACCGGGCGGGCGCTCGACAAGGCGGAGGGTCTACGCAACGCCGATCTGACCCTTGCGGCACACGATGTCTCGATGAAGTCGATCGGTCAGCTGCTCCTTATCGCCCAGGACGCGGCCATCGATGTCACAACCCCGGCGGATGTGGACGCGGCGGTCATCGAGGTGGAACGAACCATCGCCGCTATGGGTGACCGGTTCGAAGATCTTGACGCCAGTTCTATTGATGACCTCACGCCTGAGTTCGACAACTGGCAGGTGGCCGCTATGAACGTGGTTTCGTTGGCGAGCTCCGGCACCCCGGATCAGGCCACTGAGGAGCTGGTCACGGTCCTGGTCCCGGCTTCAGACGCTCTCGTTGCCGAGCTGACGGCAGAGAGAGACACCAGGGCGCAAGCCGTAGAGGATTCCAAAGATGGCGCCAATGCCCTGGCGCGGGTGGCCGGCTTCCTCACGATCTTCCTGATCCCGGTACTGGCCATAATCGCTTACCGGCTTGCCGCCCGTCGTCAACTCTCGGAGGCCGGGGCGCATCTCGATGCCCGCATCGAAGCCGAAAAGCAGCTCGGCAAGAACAAGGACCAGTTCATCGTCAACGTATCGTACGGGCTCCGAGCCCCGCTTACTTCCATCTACGGGTACTCCGAAGCGCTGCTGGACCAGAGTTCCCTCGATCCGCAATCGGCGGACCTGGTCGGTCGGATGAACCGGGAGTCTGCCGGTCTGACGAGGATGTTCGAAGATCTGCTGGTGGCCACCCACGATGAAGACACCCCACTTCCGCTCAACATCAGCGTCGTCGACATGGAGACCCAGCTCGGCGCAGCCATCGCCCCGTTCACCAAGCGAGGTAACCAGGTCGGTGGCACGTGGGGCAGTGGTGCTGTCGTTGCTGATCCCCTACGGGTGCGGCAGATTCTGCGCAACCTCATCGCTAACGCTATTGAGCACGGCGGCCCCGACATACGCATATACGGTGACCATGCCGGCAGTCGCTATGTCGTCTCGGTCGAGGACAACGGGCCGGGTGTCCCCGATGAGATTGTTGAGAAGCTATTCACCCGCTTCGTTCACGGTGGCGATGAGTCACGTACCTCCAAGTCTGTCGGCCTCGGACTTGCTGTAGCGCGAACTCTGGCCCGGGCCATGGGTGGTTCTCTCGACTACGACCGGGTCGCCAACCGCACGGCCTTTGTGCTGTCGCTCCCGCTTGCCACCACAGACACCCGCGCTCCCGATCCCGCCGCAGCGTCGGAGCAATGATGAACGCGGGCCGTCGTCTCGGGGTGGCACTGATGCTGGCGGCGACAGTGTCGTTGACCACCGGCTGGTTCGGGGCACCGGCGACTGCGGCACCTTTGACGATATTCGCCGACTTCAGCACCGCACCGGTCATGGATCAGATCCCGGATCAGACGGTCAATGAGCTCAGCCAGATGACGGTGACCGTTCACGCCGACGACCCCGACCTCCCCAACGATGTGTTGCGGTTTTCGCTATCCGGCGGTCCGGTTGGCGCTTCAATCAGTCCGGGGGGACGGATCACATGGACGCCTGCGGAGTCGGACGGGCCCGGTGTCTTCACGATCACTGCCCGCGTTGCAGATGCGTCGGGAGCCACCGATCAGCAATCCTTCCGGGTAACGGTCGTTGAAGTCAATACTGCACCCGAAATCGGGTCTATTCCCGATCAAGCCCTGGGCTCCGCCGACGAAATGGACATCGCCGTGACCGTCGCGGACTCCGACGAACCGGCAAATCGCTTCTCATTCAGCGCAGAAGGGCTTCCACCCGGAGTCACCATCGATGCCGATACCGGTCACATCACCGGCACCGTGACGGCAACCGAGGCCGGGACTTCTGGCGTTGCCGTGGTAACCGTCACCGACGATGGCTCACCATCCATGCAAGGAGTGAGAACCTTCTCATGGCTCGTTACCACCGGCAACCGGGCACCGACGATGGATCCGCTCGATGCTCAGAGTGTCGGGAGCGATGGGATGGTGAGTTTCACCGTTGTTGCCAACGACGGTGACCCGGGGGACACTCTCAGCTACTGGCTCGCTGAAGGAATCGGCCCCGTTCCGGCGGGAGCCGTCATCGACGAGAAGACCGGTCGGTTCACCTGGCAGCCGACCGAGGACCAATACGACTTTGTCTATCAGTTCAATGTCGGTGTCTCCGACTCAGGGTCTCCGCGGCTATCGGCGACACAGTTGGTTACCGTTGTTCTCCCAGACTTCAACGTCCCACCAGAGGTCACGGCGATTCTCGACCAGGTTTCGGACGAGGGTGACGTCGTGTCACTGCCGGTCTCGGCCGGTGACAGCAACGTCACCGACACGCTCGAGTACTTTGCCGTCGGGCTTCCTCCCGGACTGGAGCTCGACACCGTCACCGGTGTTATCAGCGGAAAGATCTCCTACGACGCATCGGTCGGATCCCCATACGAGGTGACGATCACCGTTACCGACGACGGGGCTCCAAAGGCCTCGGGTGAGGTGACGTTTGGTTGGCAGGTCGCCGACACCAATCGTCCGCCTGAAGTAGGCCCGATCTCCCTCGTCGCCCTCGTGGGATCTGACGTGCCGATTCAGCTGCAGGCGACTGACCCCGATGGTGATCTGCTGACCTACACGATCGTCACCGCGCCGGCCAATGGTCGGCTGGAAGGCGAGCCTCCGACAATTGTCTACATGAACGTTGGGGGCACCAGCGATCAGTTCACGTTCTCCGTCAGCGACGGCGAGTTCGAAGTCGAAGCGACCGTTTCCATCGAATTGCGGGCGTCCAACGAACCTCCTGAGCCGGAGGTCGATGAGTATGACGTAGCCGTCGAGGGAAGGCTCGAAGTTGATGCCCCGGGCGTTCTCGGCAACGACTCCGATCCGGATCACGAGCCGCTGACTGCGGTCCTGATCGCCAGCCCGGATCACGGAGACCTCGAGCTCAATCTCGACGGGTCCTTCGTGTACAGCCCCACCAGGGGGTACGTGGGTGCGGACAAGTTCACCTATGCCGCGGTCGACGCTCTTGGCGAACAGGCGACCGCGACGGTGGCGATCAATGTGGTGCCAGCGGTAGCAGAGCAGGGACCAGACACTGCCCCGCCTGGAGACAATGGGGTGCGGGCGACGATCGTTGCCGCCACCACGGCGTCGTGGGAACAGCCTCACCTCGACGGTGGGGGAGTTGTCTCGAGGATGGGACGCTCGTTGTCCGGGGCGATCAGCAGTGGAATCTCGTCTATCTCCAATCTCGGATACCCGTTTCTGCTGCTGGCTGCGGTATTGCTGCTGGCGCTAACCGTCGGCAAGGTGTCGTTGGCCCCTGCCGGTGCCGGAAGGTCACAGGGAGAGGGAACGGTTGACTGGTACGACGCCAGGAAGGGGTTTGGGAAGTTGAACCCGAACGACGGTAGTCAGGAGATCTATATCCACTCGGGTGCGGTCGAAGAAGGGTTTGCACCTGGTCCGGGGCGGCATGTCGAGTTCATTGCCGCCGATATCAAAGGACTGCGGGTCGCCCTGAAGGTCTGGGCTAATTGACCAACTCGAGTTGGTGCATGTCGATCCTCCCGATTCGAAACCCGGCCTCGCAGTACGCCAGGTAGTAGCGCCAGGTACGACGGAACCGTTCATCGAGGTCGAGCGTGCGTAGTACCGGCCAGGCTTCGTCGAAGCGCTCCCGCCAGGTTTGCAGCGTCTTGGCATAGGAGGAGGCGAAGGCGTCGACCGACTTGATGCTGAGCCCATGCTCGCTTGCGAGGTCGTCGAGCTTCTGTACCGACGGCAGTGCCCCACCCGGGAAGATGTGCTTGCTGATGAAGTCGTCCCGACCGAGAAGAGACTCAAACAGTCGCTGATCAATGGTGATCGCCTGCATGGCGACCCTGCCGTTGGGGCGGAGCCTGGCGCTGATCTGGTCGAACAGCTCCGGCCACAGATCAGCTGGTATCGATTCGATCATCTCGATGGAGACGATCTTGTCGTAGCTGCCGGTCTCCTCGCGGAAGTCCCGGATCTTGATCTCGGTGCGGTCGGCGACTCCAGCTTTCTCGAGTCGTTCCCGGGCATATGCCGCCTGCTCGGTGCTCAGGGTCAGACCGGTCACGTGGGCTCCGATCTCGGTGGCCGCAAACTCGGCAAACCCTCCCCAGCCACAGCCGATCTCGAGCACGCGGTCGCCGGGCTGGATGTCGGCAAGCTCGGCGAGCCGTCTGTACTTGGTGTGTTGGGCTTCGGTGAGGTCTTCATCACCGGACCGGAAGACGGCCGATGAGTAGGTCATGGTGGCGTCGAGCCATGCTGTGTAGAAGTCGTTGCCGAGGTTGTAGTGGTCGCCGATGGAGGGGATCTCGGAGCGCCGGCGGGCGGTGAGTTGTTGCCACAGCCGACGCGATGTGGTGAGGAAGCGGCCCGGTTCCCGGTCTCGTACGTAGGCATCTACGTTGCGCGCCAGTGTCTCCAGAGTCATGGTCAGGTCGGGTGTGTCCCACATGCCCGCCATGTATGCCTCCGCAAAGCCGACACCGCCGCCGGTGGCAACCATTCGCAGCGCTCGCCACGGCTTATGGATCGTGATGGTTGCTGAAGGCCCCGCAGCGTCGCCCGCACCGGAAAGCATGGCACCCCGGAGTTCGACGGTTATGGCACCCACCTGAACCCGGCGCAACAGCGCACCGTAGATCGCCCGCACGGGCATTGTCGTGATCGAATCGAGAGCGTTCATGTTGCCACCAACGTGCCCTCTATCTGGACTGCTTGCTCTGGTGGTTCCGGCACCGGCCGGTACCGGCCTCCTTTGACCAGGATACGCAACGCGTTCCAATGTATGGAGGTGATCACCTTCAGCGTGAGCAGAGGGTGAGTGAAGAAAACGCGCGCCAGGTTCGGGTCGGTGAACGGGCGACGGGCTCCCACCATCGTGGCCGTGAGCAGGTCTTCGTCATGGGTCGAATAGTCGATCGACACCGAGAATCGATCGCCGGGCGGCCGCAACGTGAACGAGTATGTGCCCTCCTTGTCGAAGAAGGGGGAGACGTGGAATTGTTTGTCGAATCCGTGGCGGTGAGGGGTGGAGTCCTCAATCGGTACCAGGTGGCTGTGGCTGTGGCCGAATGTGTTGTGGATCTCGTAGAGAACTGCCCGTAGCGTGTCCTCTGCATCGCGGCAGAACCAGACGGTGAGCGGGTTGAACTGATAGCCGAGGATGCGGGGGTACAGCAGCAACTCGACCCTGCCACCGGCGATGTCGATGCCCGCCCGGTGGAGCTGGTCATTGATCCACGGACGCAACCCGGCGCCGTCCCGCGGTCCGAGATCGCGGTCATGCATCGAGAACAGGTTCCACCGGTTGTGGGAGAACCAGCGTTTCGACGCATCGAGCCGGTGGAGCTCATCGAGGTCGACCAGCAGCGAGTAGGTGCGATAGTTGAGGTCGTGACCGAAAGGCGCCTTGCGGCGGTGGGTGACTTTGCCCACGTAGATCCCGCTGTTCACGCCGCCACCAGGTCCTTTCTCCGCAACACCGTGGTTGCAGACGGGCTGCGCGGGATGATGTCGTCTGCCCACGGTGCCGGGGCGCCTAGCTGCGCGGCGACGGTGAGCCCCGCCTGGAGCCCGTCCTCGTGGAACCCGTATCCGCAGTAGGCACCGGCGAACCAGGTGCGGTTGTCACCCTGGATCGACCCGAGCTCACGCTGCGCCCTGGTGGTGCGGGCATCGAACTGGGGATGGGAGAACATCACTTCGTCGATGACGTGCTCGGAGTGAGGCTCGATGGTCGGATTCAGAGAGACGAAGATCTGGCGATCTTCCGGCAGCGTCTGCAACCGATTCATCCAATAGGTCACCGAGACCGGGTTCTCCGCTTCCTTGGAGACCGTGCCCAGTGCATTCCAGCTCGCCCAGGCGGCCCGATTGCGTGGCATCAGCCGCAAGTCGCTGTGGACGACGGCGCGGTTGGGGGCATAGCGGAAGGCCCCGATGATCGCCCGCTCTTCGGGGGTTGCCGCGCTACCGAGAATACGCACGGTGGTGTCGGCGTGGGTGGCGAGCACGACATGGTCGAAGTGACGGACCTCCCCGTTCGCATCGGTAATGCTCACCCCATCGGGGCGTCGGTCGATCTCGACTACGGGGCGACCAAGGAGCACCTCGTCCACGCCCGCCAGCGCAGCCTCGACATAGCGGCGACTGCCCCCGGTGACGGTACGCCACTGTGGCCGGTCGGTGATCCGAAGCAGCCCGTGGTTGGAGAGGAAACGGAGCATGGTGCGCGCCGGCATCCTGGCGACATCATCGCCGGTGCCCGACCAGACCGCCGCAGCCAGCGGCAGCAAATAGTGCGATGCGAAGGAATCGGGATAGCGGCGCCAGGCGAGGTAGTCGGCTATGGAGAGGTCGTCCGGTACCTGGCCGGCTTCGAGCCGGTCGTGCTCGGTACGGAAGTCCTTGATTCCACGCAGGATCGACCACATGGTCGGTCTAATCAGGTTCATCTTGTTGGCGAGCACGCCCGATAGGCTGCCTGCGTATTCGAGACCGGTCTGCGGATCGCGCACCGAGAACGACATGTCGCTCGGCTTGGTGTTGATGCCGAGTGCCGCAAAGAAGTTGACCAGGTTGGGGTAGTTGCGCTCGTTGTACACGATGAACCCTGTGTCGACCGGCAGCAGGTATCCGCTCATGTCGACGTCGATGGTGCGGGTGTGGCCGCCTGGCCGGTCTTCAGCTTCGTAGACGGTGACCGGGTGCTCCGTGCTGAGCGCCCAGGCGGCGCCGATCCCGGTGATCCCGGAGCCGACAACTGCGATTTTCATTGACTCTCCTTGTTCTTGCCACTGGTTCGGAACGAGGGCCCTGACTGGATGGAGGACATACAGATCGGGGTGTGGCAGCGAACAACAAGCGAACAACCAGGGAGATCAGAATGACACGTCTCGTAGAAACCGCAACGACTTCACTTGACCAGGCGACGGCATTCGCCAACGTCGCCGAGTTTGCCAATATCGAGAAGTGGGACCCGGGGGTAGCCCGCTCGGTGAAGCAAACGCCGGGAACAACAAGGGTGGGCACCGACTATGCCCTCGTCCTCAACTACAACGGCCGGACGACGAACATGACATACACCGTCACCGAATACCACCCGAACAGCCGCGTCGTCCTCGAGGGCAAAGGCAACTACATCGCAGCGGTTGACACCATCATCTTCGAGCCAAATGGCGATGGCACCGTCGTTACCTACCAGGCCGATCTCCAACTGACCGGCGTGGCCAGATTGCTGCAACCTCTTATGAAATCGCGCTTCGAATCCATCGGCAGAGCCGCAGGCGATGGCCTGCAGAAGTGGCTTGCAGAGCTGGAGGGGTGAGGCCAAGCCCGACCGGTACCTACCGGGTCATTGGTTTCGTGGCTGGTGTGGGCAATCATGGCCCGGTGAAGTCTCGAGTGATGCTCTGTTCTCAGGAAGGCGCCGTCTCCGTCGTTGCGGAGTTGCCCCAAGGCCCCGTTGCCGACCGATGGGTCTGGCTCGACCTGGTGGCAGAGGCCGACGATATGGAAGCGGTCGCCGAGCTGACGGCAGGCTTCGGATTCGATCAGATGGCGCTGCGGGATGTCGTGGAGGACACAGATCTGTCCAAAGTGGACGATTTCGGCCACCACCTGCTCGTCGTCCTCCATGGCCTCAGAGACGACGAGGTCGACACGTATGACGTTGGCTGTTTTGTAACCGAGCAGTATCTCGTGACAGTCCATCGGTGCGACTCCCCAGGCCTCTATTTCCTCTGGGATCGCATCCTCGAGAACTCCGATCTGGCTAACGGTGGTGTCGATCACCTACTGGCACGTATCGCCGACGTGCTAACCCGACGTCTACTGGCGGTGGTTGACGCCTTTGATGACGCAGGCGACGAACTGATCCTCAAGGCGCTCGACGCCCACCAGGACCTTCTGCCCGAGCTGATGGCTGTACGAGGAGATCTGGCCGAGATCCGCCGGGTGGTGCACCCGCAACGAGAGACCCTCGACCAACTGCGACAGAGCCGGTCTCCGCTGATCAGCGAGACCGGCCGGCGGCGCCTTTCCGACGTCTTTGACGTCGCCTCTAGAGCCTCGCAGGGTCTCGAGGGCGCACGTGCCTCGCTCGCCGAGATCCTCGACGCATATCGGGGGGCCGAGGCGCAGAAGGCGACCGATGTCTCGATGGTGCTCACCGTCTATGCGGCCATCATGTTGCCGCTCGCGCTCATCGCCGGGTTCTTCGGGATGAATTTCACCAACATCCCCGGCTTTGACAGCGAGATCGGTTGGATCGTCATCACCGCCATCATGCTCGTCTTCGCACTGGTGTCGCTTGGCGTCTTCATCGCCGCCGGCTGGATCCGCCGACCGTCGGGTCGCCGCGCCGGACGGGTGCTCGGCCGTGGTCTCGTCGAGGCTGCCCGGGCTCCGGCGCAGATCGTCGGCGCCGCCTACGAGATCTCGACCCTGCCGCTACGTGCGACAGTCCGTCGCACGCGTCGTGGGCAGAACCCCGATGAGTGATCGGGTATTCGCCGTGATTGCGTCCCGGCTCGTCTCAACCCACCAACTGCTCCACCGTCGCTGAGAGCTGAGCCCAGAGTTGGTTCCGCTCGGCGGATGTTTCGATTGTCTTCTTGAATCGATACTCGGTGCGAGTGGCGCGGTCGTGCCACAACTTGCCGGATCGCATCCCGCCCTCGCTGGAGGTCGCCAGCCACAACACAGTATCGGCGCCCTGTTCGGCGGTGCGAAGCAACGGCCTGCTGATCCGGTAGAAGCCGGGCAGGGAGTCGCGGACACCTGCGGTGTCGACCCAACCCGGATGGGTGGCGTTGGCAGTGACGCCGGTTGCTGCGAGTTGGTCCGACCACATCTTGGTGAGCACCATGAGCCCCCGTTTGGCGCGGGCATAGGCGACGCTCCCGCGGTATTCGCCGTTCTCGTAGTTGGGATCGTCGAGCTCCAGCGACTGGGTGTACATGCCGCCCGAAATCATGCTGATGATTCGTGCCGGCGCCGAGTCGATCATGCGGTCCTTCAGACGGTTGGTCAGCAGGAACGGGCCGACCAGGTCGGTGGCGTATGCCAGCTCGAGACCTTCGGATGTCTCGGTGCGTTCTTGGGGAAGCACAACAACGTTGTTGATCAACACATCGATTCGGGGCTCGTTGTCGAGGATCTGGTCGCTCACCTTGGCGACGTCGGACATGATCGACAGGTCGGCGATGTAGTAGCCGATGTCGCCGTGGGGTGAGAGATCGATGAGTTTGTTCCTGAGATCCTCAGATTTCTCCGGATTGCGGGCGATGAAGCGAATCCGGGCGCCGAGGCGGGCGGCCTCAGTTGCCAGCTTCTTGCCGATGCCGGACGTGGCCCCGGTGATGATGACTACCTGGTCATCGAGGGCGCCATCGGGGATGGGATCCCAGTGGCGGGAGCGCACCTTGTGACCGATTGAGGTGAAGCTGCCGACGACGGACCATTCGAGGAGTCCGTCACAGCGGCTCTTGGAGGAAGTCATCCCTGGATGCTATCGCTTAGCCAGATGGCGGTCGGCGCCACCACAGATACGACAACACCGCCGGCGACCTCGTTACTGATTGCGATGCCGCTGATCTCGCGCCCGGCCCGGAACTCGATGACTCCCGGTTCGTTTCCCAGCAGTGCCGCCGATACCACCCGATCTTCGACGATGACCCACAGTTGATATGTCCGGTCTTCGGAGAGACGGGGGAGCGAGTCGGCAATGACAAAGCCGGTGCCGTCGGCGGCAATCACCACCTCAGGATGGATACCGGTGACGCCATCCGGGCTGGTCAGGGTGACGTTGAGCGAATCGGACGAAGCGGTAGCAGCGGCCGCCGCCGACCGGGTGTCTCCTGGGGCGCCCCGGGTGACGAGCAGAGTCATTGCTCCCACGGCCAGTACGGCCAGAAACGCGGCCGCCATCATCGGGGACCACGGCGTGCGCCTGGTCCTTTCCACAGGTGACGGGGATACGGAAGAGGAGATCCCGGTTCGCTCGCTGATGTGCTCCCAAAGCTCGGGTGATGCGGCAGGGACTATGTCGGGGAGGCCGTCGATCAAAGCGACGGCAACCCTCCGAAAGGAGGCAAGCTCCCGTGCGAGGCCGGCGTCCATCTCCCTCTCCAGCCAGGCAGCCTCGTCGGCGGGTAGAGCGTGAATTGCGTGTGCGGCAGCCGCATCCAGCTTATGCGAGTCCATTTAGTTCGGTTCCCAGCGTTTCGCGCAGTTCTGCCAACCCGGAGCGAATTCTGCTCTTGACTGTCCCTTCAGGGACGTCGAGCAGGGCGGCCACTTTGCGGTAGGAATAGCCGAGGTAGAACGCCATGGCGATGGGCTTTCGCTCGTTTTCCGTCAATCCGCCGAGGGCGTTGCGTACCCGTTCCGAGGTAATCATGTTCATTGCCTCTTCTTCGGGACCGGCCTGGTAGTTGGATGAACGTTGTTCGTCTGCGACTTCACGCCTGGCGCGGGCCTCTTCCGAGCGGATCAGATCGACACTGCGTCCGTGAGCATCGAGTTGGAGGAAGGAGGCCAGCGAGCCACGGCTCGGGTCGTAGCGGTGGGGCTTGCGCCAAAGACGCACGAATACGTCCTGGGTGATGTCCTGTGCGAGCTCTTCTCGTCGCAGCAATCCGTAGGCGACCCGGTACACGCGGCGACCGTAGATGCGGTACGCCTCATTGAGTGCACCGTGGTCACCGTTGCTGAGCTGTTCGGCCAGAGCAGCATCGTCATCCCGTTGCGTGCGGGTGCGTTCTAGCTTTAGTAGTGACTGAGCCATTTACCTCTCCGAGTGGATTTAGTACTAAATACAAGCAGGACTCACGTCACCTGTCAAGCCTTAAATATCAGCCTCCTTTCAGCTATGTCGGGCACATGAGATTTGCAGGAAGAACGTTTTGGCACTAAATAAGGGTCATGTCCTCACTCACCCTTCACGAAGTCGCCGCGGAACTGGGCGTCCACTACATGACCGTCTACAGATATGTGCGCCTCGGATACCTCGACGCACACAAAGACGGAGGTACCTGGCATGTTGACCGTCGGGCGCTGGACGACTTCAAGAAGCCCGCGTCATCGGCCGGGCATGGCGGCGATGGGACTGCATGGGACAGCCGCCTGGTACAGCGGCTGCTCGCCGCCGATCAGGCCGGAGCCTGGAAGGTGGTCGAGGCGGCACAGGCATCGGGAAAGGATCTCCGTGCGGTCTACGAGGATCTGCTGATTCCTGCCATGCACACCGTCGGCGACCGATGGGAGAGCGGCACCGTGAGCATTGCTGAGGAGCATGCTGCATCCCAGCTCATGCTCAGGATTATCTCGCGACTGTCGAGCCATATCGCAAGACGTGGCGTCTCCAAAGGCACCGTCGTCGTCGGCACGTCGTCAGTCGAGTTGCACGTGCTTCCGCTGATGATCGCCGCCGACCTAATCCGACTCGAAGGCTTTGAGGTTCTCGACCTCGGCTGCGACCTGCCGGCAGAATCATTTGCGGAGATCGTCGCCAAACAGCAACGTCTGATCGCCGTCGGTGTGAGCGCCACATCGCCAGATCAGGTCGACGACATCCGGGCGACCATCGACGCACTGCGAGCCGCGATCGATGTGCCTATCTTTCTCGGCGGCGCTGCTGTCAACGGTGGCGACCATGCCAGGCTCCTCGGAGCCGACTTCGGTGGTCCCAGGATCAGCGACGTAATAGCTGATCTCGTGGCATTGGCGGGTTGATAGCCGGATCAGTTCCCTCGCAACCGGGGGATCGGCCGGCTAGCTGGAGCCCAGGTCTACGGCCATTTGGCGGAATGCCTCGAGGCCCTGGGCCAGAGACTGTGCAAGGGTGGCGAGTTCGGTTTCGGAGATGTCTATCTCAATGGGCACATCGAGGTTGACCGGCACCTCGGTATTGACCGGGATGGTCTCATTGACCGGGATGTCGACGGTGAGGTCGATGGGGAGGTCGAGCTGGATCGGCACCGTGATGCTCAGTGGGATGTCGATCCCGAACGGGCCATTGACAGTGATGGTGGTGTCGAACTCCTCGTCAATCGGGATCGTGGTGTTGATAGGAACCGCGATGGTTCTATTGAGAACGACTTCGGCGTTGATCGGCACCGTCTCGTTGATGCTCACGTTGAATGTGATTGTCGAGTTGGCGAACTCGTCGATGCCGGCCACAGCTTCGCCCAGCGCTGAGTCGATGGCAGGCCCGAGGCCGCCCAGCTGCTCCTGGAACGCTGTGACCTGCGCCGCGTAGATTGCTGCTCCGCTTTCCACCCTGGCCATGTCTGCGACCAGTTGATCTCGCTCGAGGCGCACGTCCTCCAGATCGCTCGATAGCGACCCGACCCGACCCACCAGACACAGGGTGGCAATGGCGACCACCACCAGGAGAGCCCCACCACCGATAACGATCGGGGTCAGGTTGCGATTGGTATTCATAGGAGCTCCCTCGGCTGCCGGTGTGGAATCTGCGTGGTCGGGTGAATCGTGGTGAGCTGAGCGGCGCATCATGGTGGCAACGAACCAGGCCACCACCAGCACAAAGCCTGCTGCTGCGAAAGTCTCCGCCATGGCAGCCGCGGTGAGGTCGGCGGACGCAGCCGCCGCCAGCTTCCCATAGTTGGGGTCACTGAGCGCGGGTAGCTCGATCTGGGTTCGTAGCTGGTTGAAGCGGTATAGACCCCATGCGGTTAGACCAGACAGGCCCACCGACAGACCGATGAGCCGGAGCACCATGACCAGGCTGGCGGCTGTTCCCCGCCGATCCGGAGGAGCCGAATCGACAACGGCCGCCGTCGTTGGCGCCATCACCAGCCCGAACCCCACCCCGAGCAGGCCGAGCTGCAATGCCATCGTCAGATAGCCGGTGCTCGTATTCCATCCGTAGCCCATGAGAAAGAAGGCAAGGGCTCCAAAACCCAACCCGAGCAGTACCGGTGGCCGGTACCAGCGACTCTCGGTGACGCGACCACCGACGTAGGAGGCCAGGGACATCGATGCGGTCATGGCACTGAGCACCCAGCCGGTGATCACCGCAGCGCGTTCGATGTCGAACTCCACCACGTTGATGAACAACGGCACGTTGACCATGGCTATCGCAAGCGTGCCACCTACGAAGAAATTCACCCCGACGGCGGAGACCAGGTTGCGCCCCCGGAACAAAGCGGGATCGATCAGCGGGTCGTCTACTCGCCGCTGCCACCAAACAAAGCCGAGCCCGGCGACCAACGCCACTGGATACAGCCACATCAGAGCGTCCCTGCTGCCACCGGTGAGTTGTTCGAGGCCGGTCACGCTCTGGATCTCGGCGGGGCCGAGCAGCGCCAGGTTCAGGGCGACCAGGGCGATGGTGAGCAGCGCCGCACCCACCCAGTCGACCCTGGCTTTGCGATGCTCCTCGGGTGCATCGTCTAGTACAAACCAGCCGGCGATGATGCCGATCACTGCCAGTGGGATGTTGAAGTAGAACTGCCACTGCCAGGTGAGGAATCGGATGATCATCGCCCCATACAGCGGTCCCCACACCCAGCCCAGCGTGTCGATGGCGGCGAGCACACCGAGCGCCCGCGCCCGTTTTCTCGCCTCGTAGGTATCGCTGACTGCGGCCATCCCGATCGGCACGAGCGCCCCGCCGCCCATTGCAGTGAGCACCCTGCCGAACAGGAAGGGGCCGAGCGTGGTGGTGTTCGGGATGATGACAGAGCCCACCACGAAGAGAGAGAGCGCACCGATGAAGACCCGGCGGCGCCCCAGCACGTCGCTGAGCCGTCCCATGAACGGCATCACCGCCACGTAGGCGATCAAGTAGACGTTGACGATCCACGCTGCGTCATCGATGCCATCCGGCAACACTATGCCGAGGTCGTTGATGATCGGCCGCAGCATGGTGGTCACCACGGTCAGATCATCGGCGGCAATGAAGATACCGAAGGCAACGACGATCAGGATGGCACGAGGGGATGCCTTGCTCCTGATGCTCATTTGCTAGCCCTCAGTGTCCGGGGGCGTAATCTCGACCGGCTCTTCGAACTCGGAGAACTCGATGGACCAGTCGCTCGTTTGACCCTCAAAAACCGTGGATAGTTCCGCTTCCCGCACATAGCCGGTCTCCGGGTCGATCCACATGTCGAGGTCCACGGCCTGCTTTTTGATCAGCCCGGCGAGAATAACTGCGACTCGATCTTCATCTGCCGTGGCCCGGATGTGATAGCGAGGTTCGCTGTCACGCTCCTCCTCCCCGATCCATGCGACATCACTCAATCCCTCGGCAAGCAGCGGTTGCCAACCCAGCTCCGGGTCGAACAGAGTTGTCGGATCGAAGTCATATCCCTCAGGAGCGTCCTCCCAGGCACCCGTGATCGGGTTGGTGAGCCAGGTCTTGCCGTCGATGGCAATTGCACCGATTTGAGCGTTCAGGTTGCCCACCTGGAGAGTGACAACAGCGTTGGCGGAACTCGGTGCAGCGAACTGACCTTCAGCCTTCGAGAAGTTGAGAGTGTCGAGCGGATCGATGTAGACGGGGGCACCGCCACGCTCGATCTTGAAGCGGACGTAGTTGATCGACCCCATTGCGCTGGCAGCGGCGGCGAGAACCACATCTGGCTCGGGGGCGAGGGTTGTTGCGGGCTCGGACCCGCCTCCGCATGCTGAAGCGAGCACAGTGATCGCAACGATGAGACGCCATGCAGTTTTCATGGCGTCACCATAACGGACCCGCGATGTTGCGAGCAGCCGGTCCCTTCCGGTGGGGTGCCGATGAGCAAGAATGGGTAAATGGAGCAGAATTCCCGACAAGGTGTCACCGGCCTCGAGATTCGAGACGTGGGCCTCGGTGATGTCGCAACGATGGCCGGGATTCAGCTGTCCAGCGCGCTGTCCGGGTTTGCTCACATCTTCCCCGCACATCTACCAAAGCCGACCCAGGCCGGGCTCGAGGAAGAATGGCGAGCGATCGTTACAGACACGGCACAGACCGCGCTCATCGGCGACGTATCGGGTGACCCAGCCGGTGTCGTCGTCTTCGGCAGCGGCGATGCCGGCGGGTTCTCCGGTTGCGCTCTCCGCAAGCTGTACGTGACGCCGGAGTATCGGGAGAGGGGTGTCGGCTCGGCGCTGCACGACAGGGCCGTCGCCGGGCTCCGCTCACTCGGCTGCACCACGGCGCGTCTCTGGGTTCTGGAGCGCAACATCACGGCTCGCCGGATGTACGAGCGGAGAGGCTGGGAGCTACGACATTGGACGCGAAGCGACTGGCCGGGCACCGGGATTCTCGAGCTGTGCTACACCCTGGAGCTGGCTACTCGTCTTTGATTGTCCTGTCGATGTGCTCGTGTATCCATTCCATGAGATCGAGCTCGAGGCTGCGCAGCACCCTGGCCACGGCGAGGTCGTGAGCAACCCTGTGGTCCCGGTGGTTCTCCGGTGAGTGAGCGTTGGCCCGGTATCGCTTCCCAGACAGCTCCAGCGAGCCGGATGCATCGACCCCGTAATCGGTCTCTTCGAGTTCGATCGCGATCGAGACTACTTCGCGCATTTTTTGGGGCTCCTGTGTTTGTCGCTGTAAACATGATGTGCCCGGAGCTACGCCCCGGCTAGTGCCGGATGTCACGTCGCCGTAGCCGCTGCTCCTAGCGGATCTGAGCGGTGTCGTCGTCGTGATCGTCGCCGCCGATGCCGGACAACACGCCAACTCCCAGCGCGATCAGCAGGATCGGCCACAGAGTCGACGGTGCGATCTCGTAGACGCCGACTGCTTCGAGCAAGAACATGATGCCGAGCGCGACAAAGATGAGACCAGAGACGAGAGAGCGGCGTCGGGAAGGGCTCATCGGCGCACCACGATCTGCCCGAATCCGACACGGGCGTCGATGATCAGTCTGCGTTCGGCGCTGTTGAAGCCGGGATCGGCAGCGCTTGCTCTGACATTGACACCGTCCCAATGCGAGCCGAACAGACTCAGCTCCCCGGCAGTGGCACGGCCATCCACCGAGACTGCAACGGCATCGCTGATACCGGTTACGTCGATACTGCCAAAGGTGACGCCGACCTCCAGGTGAGTGTCACCAACCGGGAAGTCGACATCCCCAAGGTCAAGTCTCATCTGCCCGGCGACCAGGCTGTACTCGGCGTCGAGCGTTGCGATTGTCGGGGAATAGGCGCGTTCGCCGACGCCGCCGGACAACGGAAGGGAGAAGGCTGAGCTGAATGTGCTCAATAGCGCCAGGATGATTGAAGCGGTGACGCCTGCGCCGAAAAGCCCTCCGGCTGGTACATCCCGGGCGTACGCGGTTACCAATGCAATCCCGATGATTATGAGGATCGCAGCCAGCAACGCTCGCCACGGCAGAGAAGCGATGTCGAGAGCAGCCAACAGCCAGCCGATGCCGACGACCACGAGGATGGCGCCCCAGATCAGCGGGCCGTATGCCACGGTCCGCTTCGGCTGATCAGGTGAATACGGGTCTCCGGTCATTTCTTCATCGAATAGATGATCACTCCGGTGCCGGCTGCTATGAGCACTGCCGGCAGCCACAGGTCCTTCATCCATGTTAGGTAGCGGTTGGCGAGCATGGCGGCCCCACCGAGAACGAGTACCCCACCGAGGATGATCTTGCCGTTGTCGCTCGCCGATGCCGACCGGACGGGAGCCGGGGTCGCGGTGTCACCCTCCGGGATAGCAATCCACGCGATGATGTACAGCACCGGGCCGGCACCCAGGAACAGCACCGCCAGCCATGCCAGTCGTACCCAGGCTGTGTCGACGTTCAGATAAGCAGCCATTCCCCCCGCGACGCCTGCGATCATTCGATCGTTCCGGCTTCGTACGAGCCTGGGCGGTCGGTCGGGTTGATTCATCTTGGCCTCATGTGGGTATGCACCTCTTCCTATCTCACGGCGAATGCCAGCTTCACGGTTGCCCGGTATTGAACGACCTTGCCGTCGTCGACGCGGGCGCTGAACTTCTGTACCTCAACGCCGGTGATGCCGCTGACGCTCTCTGCGGCCTTCGCTACCGCATTCCCGACTGCGGCCTCGAAGCCTTCCGTTGAGATTCCGATTACCTCGATGACCTTCACTGCCCCGGATTCGATGAAGTCGCCCACTTCTGGTTCCTTCCCTAGCTCCGGCTTGATGCTACTCGGCAGGGTTTCTGTGAGGTGTTTCTGCGCAGCGGTTAGCCTGCTGCCCGTGACCACCGGCATCGATTTCTCAGGACGGCGCGGAAGCCTCCCCCGATGGGTCGGAGGAATTCTTGCCCTGGCCTATCCACTGATTCTGGTGGCAGGGGCGTTGAGCGTCGGGTTCAGCCGAACCGGAGACATGGCGGACCTCGCAGCTTCCGTGTTGGCGGTGGGGCTGTTTCTGATCGCAGCCCCGACCGCCTGGGTGTTCACTGCCGATTTCATTGTGGCAGGGCGACTTCTGGTGGTGACCTCGGCGCTGGTGACCTCGCTACCGTTGTGGTTCCTGATCGGCTCTCGCCTGGCCTACGTGGCCACAGGATGGCTCACCTGGCTCCGCAGCTACATCATTGTCTGCATCGTCTGGAGCGTGTTGAACGTTCTGGTATTCGTCCTGCTCGGGTCGATCACAGGTTGATCTAGCTGTTCTTGTGCTCCGGTCGCGATACGGCCGTCAGATGTACACGAGTCCGTTGCGGATCAACCTGCTCCCAGCTTGCTGACCATGGCGTAGATCGTCACCACGACCAGAGCAGTGTCTATGTAGGTCCACATACCGAGCTTGCTCTGAACAGCCGCAGCGGCCGTGGCATCACCACTGTCGTAGAGGTTCGCTGCTTTGCGGCCCAGCGGGCCGAAGACCCTGGCGCCGACCACAGCACCGACAATGACGGTGATGAACCCGAGGACGACAAAGAACTGCTCAAACTCCCATTGAGCGCCATCGATGACCAGGAAGATTCCGGTGATCAATGCGACGAGGGCTGCAGGTGTGTAAGCGATGATGCCCATACGGACGGTCTGGCGCATCCATGCAGCCGCGGTGGCGCCACCTGTCCTGGCCATGACCGGGTTGACGACGATCTGGGTGACGTTGGCCCCCAACCAGGTGGCAGCGGCGAGGATGTGGATGAAGAGAAGTACTTCGCGCAACTCAGTCTCCTTGTGGCTCGAGCGAACGACGCCAGCCTACGACATGAGGCAGGTGTCATATGCGTGGAGACCTCGTCATATCTCCCGCCAGATTGTCTCGCGAGCAGTGTCCCAAGAAGCACGGTCTTGCCCGGGTGGCGTTCAAGTTCCTCTTGACTCTCGAGTAGCTGGAGACTCCATACTGGTCGGGAAGGCCTTCACCAAAGACACGGAAAGCGGAGGTGGCTTGTGTACCGGATCGGGGAGTTCTCGAAGCTGAGCCGGGTGCCGGTGTCGGCACTGCGCTACTACAGCGACCTGGGGCTGTTGCCTCCGGCGGTTGTCGACGGCGATTCCGGCTACCGGTATTACTCGGCAGCACAGTTGCCTCGACTCAACCGGATACTCGCCTTGAAGGATCTGGGGCTCTCACTCGACGAGGTTTCCTCGATCCTCAACGACGAGCTGAGTGCCGGAGAGTTGCGCGGCATGCTTCGCCTGAAGCGTGCCGAGATCGGTCAGGCAATGGCCGAGCAACAGGCGCAACTGACCCGGGTAGAGAATCGCCTCCGTCTGATCGAGAGGGAAGGAACCATGCCAGATCAGGAAATCGTCCTCAAGGAACTCGAGCCGATCCATGTTCTCTATCTGCGTGAGATCCTGGAAGGCGTCGACCGGATTCCGGCGATGATCCAGGATGGATACGTCGGGCTCATGTCGAACGGTGTCACCCCGACCGCACCGGCGTTTTCCGTCTACCACGACACCGAGTTCAAGCCGGAGGAATTCGACCACGAGGTTGCATATCCCGTTCCCGGAGGGACACCGCCGCCGGAGACGCCTGTCGGCCGCAAGTTCAGCGAGCGGGTGGTTCCCGGCGGCAAGCATGCGATTCTCGTCCACCGGGGCCCCTATGACGAGATAGACGCAGCCTACGGGCGGATCGGGCAGTGGATCACCGACAATGGGATGCAGATTGTCGGCCCGCCCCAGGAAGCCTATCTGACGGCCCCGGACGACCCGGCAGGCCCAATTACCGAAATCCGATGGCCGGTGCAATAACCGTCGCCTGACAAGAGGCTTTTGGCGTCGGAAACCGGAACATATTCCGCTTTCCGACGCCAAAGCGAAAGGAGCAACGATGGCGAGCATCGATCTCAAGAAGACATACAAGGAGTCGTACTCGGCCAGAGTCGGGAATCCTTCCGTGGTGGAGATGGCGCCCCGGCCGTTCCTGATGGTCGATGGCGCAGGCGACCCCAACACCGCACCCGAGTACGCGTCGGCCGTTGCGGCGCTGTACCCGATCGCCTATGCGATCCGGGCGTCGATCAAGACAGCGACGGGGGATGCGTATTCAGTGCTGCCGCTCGAGGGGCTGTGGTGGGCAGACGACATGGAGAAGTTCTCGGCCGATAGCAAGGGTGACTGGAAGTGGACGATGATGATCGGTCTCCCCGAAGTTGTCGACGCGGCAGGCGCTGCCGAGGCGATCGCCAAAACCACGCTGAAGAAGCGGCTCGTCGCAGGAGATGCGGTTCGGTTTGAGGTGTTCGACGAAGGGTTGTCCGCCCAGGTCATGCACATCGGCCCGTACTCCGCAGAAGCCCCGACGATTGAGATGCTTCACGAGTTCATCGCCGCTCAGGGGTACGAGCTGCGTGGTCGCCATCACGAGATCTACCTGGGCGACCCACGCAAGTCCGACCCCGCCAGGCTGAAGACGATCATCCGACAACCCATCACCTAACGAGTCTCTAGCGTCGGCGGCCTACCACCCAGGCGGCGAGCAGCCAGGACAGAGCGGTCCAGATGCTCAGGATCACCCATGAAGTTGCCAGGTTGTCGACCAGTCCGGTGCTGAGCCCTGCCCTGATCACGTTGGCCATGTGATAGAACGGGAGCACCCGATGCACCGTTGCCCACCATTGTGGGAATTGGCTGATCTGGACCACGATCGGCGAGAACAGCAGCACCAGGAAGATGATCAGGTTGGTGATCAGATTGGTCATGCGTGGATTGGGGATCGCATGAGCGAAGGCGAAGCCGATCGACGTGGCCATAAATGAAGTGAGCAGGACCGCCGGGACGATCGACCAGGAAACGTCGAGCTCTATCGAGTAGCGGGAGTGGGCGAGCAGCAGGGAGACGATCGTTCCCGGGATCGCCAGCGAGGTGAACAACGCAAACGTCGCCATTGCCGAAGCCAATCGAGGCACCGGTAGCGACCAGACGAAGTCGTAGGTATCACGGATCTTGTGACTCATGATCGAGCTCGGCACAAGCACGAATCCGACCGGGATCAGCGCCAGCGCCGGGATCCCCGTGACGATGTACGTCTTGACGACATCGCTGATCTCACCGAAGTAGAAGCCGTACATGTAGACCATGCCGCCGCCCATCAGGATCTGAATGACCAGTGTCAGCACCAGGTATGTCCGCATGTTTGTGAACTCGAAGCGGAGCATGTTCCAGAAGGACGCCGTCCAGTAGCGAGCACCCTTGCGGATTCGCACCTCAGGAAGAGTTGTGGTCATTTCCGCCTCCCCAGCACAAGGGCGCTAACGGTGGCTGCCGCCACCGACCAGATTGCAAGCACGAGGTAGGAGTGGCCGACGTCGGTGGCGATACCGTCTACCAGCGAGGCTCTGACGACGTTGGCCATGTGGACGAATGGCAGATACTGATGGGCTGTGGCCAACCAGTTCGGCATGTTCTCTGCCGGGTAGCTGATTGGGGAGAACCCGAGGATCATGAAGATCAGTATCTGTGACACGAGCATCGTGATTTCGGGCTTTGGGATGGCGTGCGATAACGCATAGCCGAGCAGAGTGCCGGTGGCCAGCGTGAGCAGGACGGCAGGGATCACCATCGGGGTGACCTCGAACCCGACATCGAAGCGAATCCAACCCGCGATGAGTGCGGCGAGCATCCCGGGTATTCCGATCAGCACATTGAGTGTGAGCCAGGCGGCCGCCGATGCGCTGCGGGGAACGGGCAGCGACCACATGAAGTCGTACGAGCCCTCCATTTTCTGTTGAGCGACCAGTTGCGGCCCAACCGCGGCACCCACCAGAATCAGAGTGATGACGGCAGCCCCGGTCACGAGATAGGCCGCGGTCCTCGGTGGCACCGACGGTATCAGCAGGCCGAAGCCGAAAACCATGCCGGCGCCCGATATTGTCTGGGCCAGGATGAGGATCGGGAGCAGTAGACGGACATTGGTCAATTCCCAGCGCAGCATCGCGACATAGGTCTGGATCCAGTGGTCGGTCCCTTGCCGCTTGGCAGGAAGTACCCCGATGGCAGCCGTGGTCATAGCTCGATCTCCGCTGCGGAAGCGTGACCGGTCAACCGGACGTAGATGTCCTCGAGGGTGATGGCTCCAAGCGCATACTCGTCGGCGATCCCTGCCTGCATCTGCTCCTGCGCCCACGTGATTCCGGTACTCGCCGCATCTGCATCGATAACGGTGATCAGGTTGTTCCCGGCGCGGGTGTTGTGGACGACGAAGCCGGGCAGGACCGGTGTTTCGATCCCCGGGCTGAGCATTAGCTGGAGACGAAGATGCTCACGATCGGACGACTTCAGCGAAGACGGCGTGCCTTCAGCGATGAGCCTGCCTTCGTCGATGATGGCCAACCGATCCACCGATTTCTCCGCCTCCATGACATTGTGGGTAACCAGGAACACGGCGACTCCATCGTGAGCGAGCTGACGAATCTGCGTCCACATCAGACGTCGACGCAGCGGGTCGACGTCGTTGGTCGGCTCGTCGAGGATGACGACTTTGCCGGGCCATACGGTGGTCATTATGAAGCCAACAAGACGTCGTACCCCACCCGACATCTTGGTTCCGAGCGTGTCTCGCCACTCATCGAGTTCCAGCGCAGAGATGAGCTCGTCGGCACGGCGCCGCACGTCCGCCGCCGGGCCACCCCGGATCGCTCCGGTGATGGTGATCGCTTCGATTGCCTTGAACGAGTCGATCGGCATCTGCGCCTGCGGCAGGTATGAGCAGAGTTGCCGGGCGACGTCCGGGTCCTCGATGAGATCATAGGGGCCAAGCGTCATCGACCCCGATGTCGGTTTGAGCAGCCCGATCACCTGCTTGACGAGAGTGGTCTTCCCGGCGCCGTTGGGGCCCAGCAGCCCGTAGACCTCGCCGGGGCGGACCTCGAGAGTGATGCCGTCGTTGGCAAATGTCTCGCCGTTGTCATAAGTCTTGGTCACTTCCGTGGCCCGGAACGACCACGATCCGGTCTGTTGTTGCGACGGACGATCAGTCACTGTTTACCTCGCAATGAGCCTGCCCGGCAATGCAGCGTACGCTCCCGCATTCCCAGGCGACGAATATCTCTTGACGCCTTTATGACGTCACGATGATGTCATAACGATGTCGTTCTGTCAACTCAAGAAAGAAGTGCGCACGGAGCCGATGGGTTAGAACAAGCGGGGGCGGTAGAGATCATCGTGGACACGGATGGCGTAGCGGTCGGTCATGCCGGCAACGTAGTCGATCACCTGCGTCAAAGTGTCGGCCTCACTGTGTCGATAGGTATCGGGGATCTGGTCGTCGTGGTCGACGAAGTACTTGATAAGGTCGCGCACGATGGTCACCGCACGTCTCCGTTGGTTTTCGGTCCCGACACGGAGGTAAACATTCTCAAACATGAAGGCGCGTAGCTCATTCATCACCTCGAGAGACTCATCGTCCATGACGATGGCGCCACGTTCGAGAGACTCGTTGACGACCGCCCGGATCATCGAGGCCACCCACTCGCTTCCGGGCTCGCCGAATCTGGCGAGGGCGGCAGGAGGGAGATCATCTCGCGTGATGACCGCGGCCCGCATGGCATCGTCGACATCGTGGGTGAGGTAGGCGAAGCGATCGGCAAAGCGACAGATCCATCCTTCCGGCGTTGCGGGTGGTTCCTTGATCTTCCACGAATGGGCACGCACCCCGTCGAGCACCTCCCAGCTGAGATTGAGCGGTTCCAACACTTCGTAGATACGTACCCCTTGTGCGGAGTGCAACCACTCGCCCTCGACGAACTCGCTGAGGGCTTCCTCGCCGGTGTGGCCAAACGGGGAGTGGCCGACATCGTGCGCCAGGCAGATCGCCTCAGCCAGATCCTCGTTCAACGACAGATTGCGGGCGATGGATCGACCGATCTGCGTGACCTGGAGCACGTGGGTGAGCCGGGTGACGTAGTGATCGCCCTCCGGGTTGATGAACACCTGCGTCTTGTGTTTCAACCTGCGGAACGCTTTGGAGTGGATGATCCGATCGCGGTCGCGTTGGAACACGGTCCGGTACGCGTCATCGGTCTCGGGGAGACGTCGCCCGCGGGAATCGGCGGACCGGGTTGCCGCAGGAGCGAGCGTCTCGATTTCGAGACGCTCGCTGTCCTCGCGGGTCCTCCTCCTGAATTCAGCCATCGCGCGGCGGGTTACACAAGCCGTTCACGCAACCGGGCGCTGACCCAGTCCATCGTCGCCACGACGATGGCGATAGCAAGCATCTGAGCTGCGGCGTCACGGTAGTGGAGGAGGTTGATGTTCTGCTGGAGCAGGAACCCTATACCACCACCACCAGCGAATCCGATGATGGTCGACATGCGGACGTTGATGTCCCAGCGGTACATGGTGAACGACAGGTACGGTGGGACGATCTGGGGAACAACGCCGTAGATGATCGTCTGCATCCTGGTGGCGCCGGTGGCGCGTACCGCCTCGATCGGACCCGTTGCGATGCTCTCCACCTGTTCCGAATAGAGCTTGGCGAGCGACGCGGCGGTGTGTAGCGACAGTGCCAGCGACCCGGCGAACGGGCCGAACCCCACCCAGACGACAAACACGATCACCATGACCAACGGCTCGATCGAGCGCAGGGTGTTGAACAGGGTGCGTGCCATGTAGTACACGATCATCCCGACGCTTACTCCCTGCGACCGTTTCCGGCGCGCTGCCAGGTAGACGCCGATCAGCGCTCCGACGATGAGTGGGATCCAGAACGTGGGCAAGGGGCTCCCGAACTGATAGAACCAATCAACGATGAATCCGAGCATTACGGCGATGACCGCCCCCGCCGCTGCCGCCAGCGGTAGGTTGACCGAGCGGATTGCTTGCGCGGACATCCGATCGTTGAGGGCGAAGCCGATCTTCGAGCCGAAGTTCATCATGAGACCGACCGTGCCCAGGATGGCGATCACGGGAAGCAGCAGGCGTGCCACCTCGCCGACGATGGCAATGAAGTTTCCGAGGAAGCCGAACACCCCGAGGTTGGGTTGGATGGCCCGCCCGACGTGCTGCAGCAACGTCCCGGCCACGTAGGTCCAGATGGCGACGACGAAGCCGGATGCGATGGTGATTGCCATTTGGATGGCACGTTCGCTGCTCGTCGGGGCCTCGGTGTCTTCCTCGCTCAGCACCGCCCGCAGCGTTGCGATCAGCGCGATCGGCAACGCGATCACTAAGAGCAGGTTCAACCAATCACTGCCGACGAGACCCGCAAGCCCCCGGGCCCATCGGCTCACCCACAGACCGACGAAACCGCCGACCGGGATGGCCAGCAGATTAAGCGCCAGGTTGGTGACCGTCGTCCTGATGTCGCGCATGAGGTTGCGAGCGGCCATGAAGGAGAGGGGGAGGGCGATGAAGGTACCGAGGGTGGTGGCCAGGAACGCCATGAACACGGTCTCGATGATCTTGTCGAGGGTGTCCGTGGCGTTCTTGTCGAGACGGGGTGACAGCTCGAAGGTGTCGGTGATTGCCTGAATCCCCGCCCGGTCTCCGGTTACCGGGTTGTATACCAGGATCTCGGCTCCGCTCAGATCCGTTCCGGCCGGAGCCGAGATCTGAGCCGCTCCCTCGGGGCTGAGCGAGTCGATGGTGATCGGGGCGTCTCCGATGACGCCTGCGTTCATCTGCAAGCCTGCGGCAGGACCGCCGATCGCGGTGAAATCCCCGTCTGTCGTAACCGTCTGTACAACCTTATCGCCGACGACGAGAGCGAGCCCGGCACCGGGGATCGTGGCGACGTCGGGTATCTCGAGGGTCAGGGTGCCACTGGGGCCCATCTCCTCCTCGTCGCGCACCCCGTTGTTGTTGGCATCCGTCCAGACGACGACACGATGCAGCCAGGACCCCACCCGGACGCTGGTCGTCGCCTCGACCTGTTGGAAGTTCTCCGACTCCCGGTTTGGAATGGTCACCGAACCGGTGAAGTTGCCGCTGTCGTCCGTGGTGAACGAATCCATCCGTCTGGTGATGTCGAAGTCCGACTCCGGACGGAACTCAACCGTGACATCGAAGTTGGGTGTGAAGCCATGGCCCTCGACAGTCACCGTTGCTCCGGGATCCGCACAGGACGGGGTGACAATCAGGTAGGTCGCCTGGGTGGTGTCGACCGCGGGAACCTCCGCCCCGTCCGGACAGGGAACGAGCATGTCCGCTGAGATGGTCAGCTCCTCCGAGTCGTACCGGATCAGAGTGGGATGAGCGAGTGCCCGCATGATGCGAACCAGGCTCTCCCGTCGCTGGGTGCTCTGGATCTCAGCGAGGTCGACATCTGTCTTCTGGACGGCGAGCCCGTATAAAAGGAATGCAATCAGCCCCCCGAGGATGATGGCTCTCCGGCGCCGCTTCTTTCGGTTCTTGTCAGCCAACTCGCTCGGCCTCCTGTCCGTAAATGTCCCGGAACTTCTCGTCGTCGAGCTCGGAGGCAGTGCCCTGGAAGACGAGCTTTCCCTCGTTGAGAGCGATCACCTGCTGCGAGTACCGCTCGACGAGGTCGAGGAAGTGGAGGCTGCAGAGGACGGTCACTCCGTCGTGCTGGTTGATCTGCTCGAGGTACTGCATGATCGAATGGGCGAGCACCGGGTCGAGGCTGGCAACCGGCTCGTCGGCGAGGATCATCTCGGGCTCCTGGATCATGGCGCGGGCGATGCCGACCCTTTGCTGCTGGCCGCCGCTCAGTGCGTCGGCGCGATGGTGATCGCGGTCTACCAGGCCCACCCGGTCGAGTTGTGTGCGGGCCCGCTGGTGATCCTCTGCCGAGAACCGGTTCAGCAGGGCGAATGCCGGGTTCGTGTACCCGAGCCTCCCGGCGAGCACGTTGGTGGTCACCTTGGAGCGGTTTACGAGGTTGAAATGCTGGAACACCATCCCGATACGGCGCCGGATGCGGCGGAGATCCTCCTGCGAAGCGCTCGTTACGTCGACGCCGTTCCAGATGATCCGCCCCTCGGTGGGCTCGATCAGTCGGTTGATGCAGCGGAGCAGGGTCGACTTGCCGGATCCGCTGAGACCGATCACTGCGAGGAACCTGCCGTCCTCCACCTCGAAGGACACGTCATCGAGGGCAAGCGTGCCCCCGTCGTAGATCTTGGTCAGGTGTTCAACTTTGAGCACAGCACCATCCTCCCGCGGCTGTGCCTATTCAAGTCCGGCCGCCCGGAAAATGCGATACGGGTGGGGCGCTGTCGCCCCACCCGTATCTGGGTGTCAATCGGTCATCTAGGCCTAGAAGTCCTCGAGCGAGAAGCCGAGGGCATTCAGCAATGCCCGAATAGAGTCGAACTCGGAGTCGTTGGTCGGTGAGACACCGCTCCAGCTGTATGCGTCGAATGCGGTGGCGAAGCCATCCGGATCGTTGCTTGCGAAGTCTTCCATCGCCTGGACGATCTGGGTCTTCAGCTCCTCTGGGAAGTCGGGCCCGAAGGCCATGCCGTCGTTGGGGATCTCATCTGACAGGGTCAGAATGGCGACCTTCTGGATCACGTCCGGAGCCTCTTCCCGGATGTTGCGACGGGCATCACGCGGGAACTCGCCGTTGCAGTCGATCTCGCCGTCGGCGTCAACTACGCAGGCGTCGACGTTGTCGGCGCTGATGTCGGCATTTTCCTTGGTGCCGTCCCAGATGACATTGCCGTCTGCATCGATCTGCGGGCTGTAGAACACTGTGCCAAAGTCGGCCTCACCGTTGTAGATCGCCCGTACCACCTCGGTATGGCCGCCTGCCTCGAAAGTCTCACCGGGCTTGATACCCGACTTGGCGAACTGACCCGAAGGGATCAGGAAGCCGGAGGTCGAGCTCGGGTCCGGATATGCCCACTTCTTGCCTGCCAGATCGAAGATGCTGGTGTAGCCGGAATCGCGCGGGACGATGTACTCGGTCCAGTAGACGTCGAAGCCGAAACGCAGCGCCTTCAGCTGGATGTCGACCCCGCAGAGGTCGCTGGCCAGCACGTAGCCCTGTGCCGGGATGAAGCCAATCGACTTGTCCGGCGATGCGCACATCTCTTCGATGGTGGCTGCGTATGAGGAACCGACCTTGACGTCGAACTGCAGACCGGTGGCCGCGTTCAGCGCCTGGGCGAGCAACTCACCGCCGGCGACGATTTCCTCGGCGCTCACCGAAGGGACGTACAGCACCTCAATTGGATTATCGGCGGTGCCGACAGTGCTCTCCATTGCTGCGGTTGTTGTGGTCTCCGGCGCTGCGGTTGTTGTGGTCTCCGGCGCTGCGGTTGTTGTGGTCTCCGCCGCCGCTGCGGTTGTTGTTGTCGTGTCCCCGGAATCACTGCTGTCGCCACATGCGGCGACGAGCAGAGCCAGGACGGCAAGCAACGCAAATATCTTGCGAATGGTCATTGCGAATGCACTCCCTTTGGTTAGCCCACTTGTTTCTCACTCGCGTGAAGATACAAGACTAGACCCGGCGAGCCTGTGCTCCCACTCCATAGCGTGGCTTTTCGCGACTCGGGTCGAGCGCCTGTGGCCACAGATGTAGTCTGCCACAGATGTCTCGCAACGCCTCGAGCCGCCGTCTCGCCATCGTCGCTTTCGCTCTCTTCGTGGTGCTCGGGGCAAACGCCGGAGTGACCGGCGTCGCCTGGCCGTCCATGCGATCCGACTTCTCCCGACCACTCGCCGATCTGGGATCGCTGCTTGCGATTGGGACCGGCGGCTACTTCGTCGCAGGGTTGCTGGCCGGATGGTTGACCCGAAGAATGGGGATCGGGCGAGTCCTCATCGCGGCGCTCATCATCGGGACTGTCTCGCTGGTCGGATACGGGCTGGTGTCCGACTGGTCGCTCTTGTTGCTGTGTGCAATTGGAGCGGGATTCACCGGTGGCATCGTCGACTCCGTGATGAATGCCTATACGGCGCTCAACCACAACACCAGGACGATGAACTTGCTTCACGCGTTCTTCGGGGTGGGAGCGACCGGCGGCCCCATCCTTGTGGCATCGACGCTGGCGCAAGGGCTCTCGTGGAAGGTCGCTTACTTTGCGTTGGCCGGAGCAGAATCGCTGCTCGTGGTGACCGTCGTGAGGGTGCACCGCCGGTGGCCGTCCTCGGCGGGGGCGTTGGCGGCTGGCGGTTCCCAGGGCCGTCTCGGTCCGATGGTGCTCGGCTTGCTCGGGATGTTCCTTCTGTACGTGGGCATCGAGATCACGGCCGGTCAATGGTCGTACTCCCTGCTGACGGTAGGCCGCGGTGTCGGCGCCTTCGCCGCCGGGATATGGGTCGCCCTTTACTGGGGAGGGCTCACGGGAGGTCGATTGCTGCTTGGCGTCATCGCCGACAGGTTTGCACCACGGGTCATTCTCCAACTGAGCATGATTGGTTCTGTATTGGGCAGCGTGGTGTTCTGGTTGAACCCGGCGGGCTTGGGTGTGCTCGGGTTGCCCTTGCTCGGGTTCAGCTTCGCCGGGGTGTTCCCGACGATGGTGGCGCTCACTCCGGCATGGGTGGGCAACGAGCGAGCCGAGACGGTGATCGGATTCCAGATTGCAGCGGCATCGGCGGGGACCGCGCTGATGCCGTGGCTGGCCAGTCGGATCATCGATGCTGCCGGTCTCGAGACGCTAGGCCCCTATCTGGTCGCGCTTGCGCTTGCTATGGCTGCGCTGAACTGGGTGATCGATCGGTCAGCGAGCGGTCAGAATCGTCTGGCACACTCGCGGTCACCCATCTCCTGAGCGACGAGAGAGCAGAACTCTTCCCAGCCGTTGACGTCGATAGCGCCTGCAACCGGCTTGTTCCAGGGACGGACATAGCGGCAGACGATCGCGTCTGGCTGGTGCTCAACCAGAGCAGGCAGCGCATGTGGCGAGTCATCGAGGTAGATGTCACAGTCGACCTTCCACTTGTCCCGGAGCAGGTGGACCTCGCGGGTTGGAATGTGGTGATCGCCTATCCAGGCATATGTATCTGAGGCCGCCCAATCACACTTCATGCTGAGGATGACGATGTCGTGGCAGGTCGCCAGTTGGCACAGCGCTTCCATGGAGCCGGGGTATGGCTCCAGGTTTCGGAACACAGTCGACCCATGGCCGGAAGCGCCTGCCCAGTACCAGAAGTCGGCGAGATCATCGAAATGGGTCAGGTCACCGGCCGCATCCCAGTGATCGACCTGGTCTTCGATCAAATGGGCGCCGAATTCTGTGTTGTAGCGGAGCATCCAGCCGCTGATGAAATTGGCGACAACGCCGTCCAAGTCAATTCCGAGCCGCATCTCTATCTTTCACCTTCCGTTGGCCATCCGTTGGCAACGCACTGTTCCAAACCTTTTGTCTGTTGCATCATCACCGGTGCCGGTTCTCCTGCACCAGGGCATTGTTGGTGCCCTCTGCCGAGGAAGTGCCCGACCTCATGGTTGATCAAGTACTGCCGGTACGTGGTGAGATTTCCTGAATAGTCATCGGTCCCAGACCGCCATCTCATGAGGTTGATTACGACACGGCTTCCCGTGCGGCAGGAATAGAGGCCGACCGTCCTGGCCGGGTAGCACAGCGTGTCGGTTGTAGCCGGTGAGGCCAGCACCACACGGAGGTCATAGGAGTCATCATCGACCGCGGCGAAACTGATGTTGTAGACGTCCGCCCAACCACGTTCATCGTTGAGAATCTCGAGAGCTTCGGCAGCGAAGCACCCGGGGTCGATCGCGAGCCCGCCCTCGATCTCGAACCGGATTCGTAGTGCGTCTTCAGTGGCAGCTTCTGCGGCGGGGACGATCTCGGTGGTCCCCGCGGGGGTGTCCCTGCCACCGGTCGTGCATGAGGCTACGTGTTCCACCGGTGCCGGTGTGGGTATCTCCACTTCGGGGCAGAAGTCGGCCAGGTAGGCACCGCAGGGATCGTCTGGAGTGGTGACGGCAGCCACCCCGGAATTGGCCGCAGTCATGTCGGCAACTGGAGCGGTCGGAATGATCGGGGCGGTCGTCTCGACGACGGCTTGCGCAATCGCGTCTGTCCCAGGCTGATCGAGGCCGACGACCGCAGTTGTCGAGGTAATCGATGCAAAGACTGTGGCACCGACGATGGCGAGGCGTGCCGTCCACCATCGTCGAGTACCCGGGGAAGTGCTCACAGGAAGAAGGGTAAGCCAACCTAAATGACATCTGTGTCATTTCGCGGCGGCATGTCCCCGCGCTCGGGTACCATCGCCGTCAATGGAGTATCAGGCGCTTTACCGCAAATACCGTCCGCAGCGATTCGATGAAGTAGTTGGCCAGGACCACATCACGAGGACCCTCGCCAGGGAAGTTGTCGATCGCAAGGTCGCTCACGCCTACCTCTTCGCCGGTCCCAGAGGCACGGGTAAGACGACGACGGCGAGGTTGCTGGCGAAGTCACTCAACTGTGCCAACCGGGCAGCAGACGGCGAGCCATGCAACGAGTGCGTGTCTTGTGTCTCAGTCACCGCCGGGAACTCGCTCGATGTCATCGAGCTCGACGCTGCGTCTCACAACAAGGTGGAAGATGTCCGGGAGATCCGGGCCAACGTCGGCACCGTTGCTGCGGCAGGTGGCGCCCGCAAGGTGTACATCCTCGACGAGGCGCACATGCTGTCGCGGGCCGCAGGCAATGCGTTGCTGAAGACGCTGGAGGAGCCGCCGGAGCACGTTCTCTTCGTGCTGGCTACCACCGAGCCGTACAAGTTGCTCGACACAATTCGAAGCCGGGCACAGCGCTTCGACTTCTTGCCGGTCCCGATGGAAGTCTTGATAGACCATTTGCGCGGCATCGCCAGCCGCGAGAAGTTCACCGTCGCCAACGATGGGCTGGCCGCTGTTGCCACTCACGCGCGTGGCTCGGTGCGGGATTCCCTGAGCTTGCTCGAGCAAGTTGCCGCACTGGGAGAAGGTACCGTTGAGGCCGCGACGGTATCGCAAGCTCTCGGCCTCGCCGATCGCGACGCGTTCTCGAAGCTGGCAGTGGCCATAGCCGGTCAGGACGCACCGGCTGCATTGGCGCTCGTCGCCGAACTCGCCGCCCGCGGTGGAGATCTACGCCGGTTCGTGGCCGAGGCGATGGCGTTCTTCCGTGGTGTTTTCCTGACGCAGTACACACCGAATATCGAAGAGATCGCCGACGAGCCGAGCGACGTCATCGACGAGTGGCGGCGCCATGCGCGGACGCTATCGGCTGCCGAGGTGCTACGGGCGGTTGATCAGCTGTCGGAGGCCCTGTTGTATCTTCGCCAGGGTCGGGAAGAGCGTCTTGTCACCGAGCTGACACTCATCCGGCTTACCCGACCCGAGACGGCGGTGGACCCTGAAGCCCTTGCGGTGCGTCTCGAGCGCCTGGAGAAGCGAGGCGTCGCAGCACCGGCCGTAGCGGTGGCCGTCCCGGCCGCTCCGATCGAGCCGACCAAGCAGGCACCCGTTACCAGACCTGCCGCAGAGACAAACGAGCCGGCGGTCAAGCCGCACGCCAGGCAAGAGCAAGCGGTGCCGCCAGCCGAGCCGACTAGCCCTTCCCCAACCTCGCCATCGAGTGACCACAAGGTCGATCTCGCGACCTACGAGTCGGCATGGCCGGCGATCGCCGCAAGGATGCGTGATCTGGCAGGGCCGTCGAAGCACGCGCTACTACTCGAAGTGAGACCCAGATCCGTAGAGGGCGGCACCGTCACATTCGAGCTGCCTGCTCATCTGCCTTTCCACCTGGAGAGGCTGAAGGCCGATGCGGCCTTGCACGAATTGCTGGCCCAGACGGGAGCCGAGTTCGTTGGTGTGAGATTGGCTGTTGAGTTTCAGGCCGAAGGGGGCTCCACATCCCCGCCCCAACAGCCGAAACCGGAGCAAGACCCGGAGCGCGCCCCGGAAAAGGACGATATGGCCGAGGAGGGTGATGCAGGCAGCACCGACCCGATGTCTCTGGTGGTCGACATGCTCGACGGCGAGATAATCGACGAATAGCCGCCTCGTCCCGTTGTCACGGGCGCAACGATCAACGGCCTGACGCACAATGGCGCGGCTTTCATCTACTCTCTCTCCTATGGGACGAATGCCAAAAGACATGCGCCAGCTCATGCAGCAAGCGCAGAAGATGCAAGAAGAGATGCAGAAGGCTCAGGCCAACCTGTCGGAACGCACCTATGAGGGGACCGCAGGCGGCGGTGTCGTCAAGGCCGTCGTGAAGGGGACCGGCGATCTGGTCTCTGTTGAGTTCGACCCGTCAGTCCTCGATCCGGAAGATCCGGAGATGGCGGGCGACCTCGTTGTTGCAGCAGTGAACAATGCGCTCAAGCAGGCCACGGACGATGCCGGCGCCGCTATGGGCGGGCTCACCGGAGGTCTCGACCTGGGCGGTCTGCTCGGCTGATGTTCGAGCCCCCGGTCCAGCGGCTAATTGATGAGTTTGCGCGTCTTCCCGGGATCGGCCGGAAAAGCGCGCAGCGCCTGGTTTTCCATCTGCTGAATGTCGAAGAGGCCGATGCGGATCGCCTCGGTCACGCCATCATCGATATGCGTCGACAGGTGCGCCTGTGCGACCGGTGCTTCAACATCACCGCCGAGGTCGAATGCTCTATTTGCCTCGACTTGCGTCGTGATCCAACGATGGTGTGTGTCGTTGAACGCGCACAAGACATAGCCGTTCTGGAGCGGACCCAGGAGTTCAAAGGCCGCTACCACGTACTCGGCGGTGCGATCTCGCCGATCGCCGGCATCGGGCCCGAGCAACTGCGCATGAAGGAGCTCGTCGCTCGTGTCGGCGCAGAGTCCGTCGTCGAGGTCATTGCCGCCACCAACCCGACCGTCGAAGGTGACACGACGGCGCTCTATCTTGCCAGGCTGCTCAAACCGCTCGGGGTGACGGTCTCCCGTCTCGCCAGTGGCCTCCCCGTGGGCGGCGACCTCGACTACGCCGACGAGATCACGCTCGGTCGGGCGATCGTCGGCCGCAAAGAGCTCTGACCCGGAAGACCCCTCTGTTCTTGCGTAGCCCTGTACGACATCTCGTACATACGCCCGCAAGAACAGGAGGACGTAGCGTTTTCGGCGGGCCTATCTTTGGTGCATGAGGATTGCAGTCATCGAGCCGTACTTCGGGGGGTCGCATGCGGCCTGGGCGGACGGTTACCGGCGATTCTCTGCTCATGATGTAGCTGTCATCTCTCTCGCCGATCGCTTCTGGAAATGGCGCATGCACGGGGCTCATGTGACACTCGCCAGCGACTTCATGGCTGCGGTAGAGGCTGGTGGGCCATTCGATGTCATTGTCTGTTCGAGCATGCTCAACGTGCCGGGGTTCCTGGGTCTGGCCAGGTCGGCGGTTGGCTCATCTCGCATCGTGATGTTCATGCACGAGAACCAGCTCGGTTACCCGCTGTCACCACGCGATCGTGCCGATCTGACGTATCCGATGATTAACTGGACATCGATGCTGGCGTCGGACCTTGTGGTATTCAACTCCCGATACCACCACGACCAGTGGTTCGACGACATCCCGAAGTTCCTGCGGCAGTTCCCAGACCACTCCCAACTCGGTCTCGTAGACGATGTCGCAAGGCGTTCGATGGTATTGCCGGTCGGTGTCGATCTGCGCCGCTTCGACACCGTTCCCCGGGGTCCAACGCCGGTTCCGCGCGTCATCTGGAATCAACGATGGGAGTACGACAAGGGCACCAAGGAGCTGGCCGAGGCTCTGCTGACGCTCGAGCGCCGTGGGGTTGTCTTCGAGGTGGTGCTTGCAGGGCAGCAATCACCCACCGATCCGGAAGAATTTGTCGATCTGCGTGACCAGCTTGGTGACCGTGTCGTCCACTTCGGCTGGGCAGATGATGACGAGTATGTGAGGCTTCTGGCGTCGGGCGATCTGGTCGTATCGACCGCCCACCACGAGTTCTTCGGCATCTCGATTACGGAGGCGGTTTACGCCGGCACATTCCCGGTTCTTCCGAATCGTGTCGTGTACCCGGAGCGCATCCCCGGACATCTCCATGCCCACTGTCTATACGACGATGCCAATGATCTAGTAGACAAGCTCACCTGGGCGATGACGAATAACGTGGCCGCTCGTGAGATAGTCGACGTACTGCGACCTGTGATGGCTCGTGCGGACTGGGGGATAGTCGCGTCCCGCTACGACGAGGTCTTCCCGGGCTGAGGTGCGGCCTGTCTGCTCGTCCCGATGACACGCTGGCACGATGGGGCTCGGTCAGTCGAACAGACGTAGCGCCGGTTGGGATGCGGGTGCCACCTCATCGAGCGGGAAATAGCCGGGAACCTGGTGGTGAGGTGTGTCCAGATAGACCTTTGCCTCTGGTGAGGGGCCGAAGCGGCCATGTGACCACCGGATCTCGACGTGACCCTCCACCGTTTCCTCCATGTCGGTGGCGTTGTTGCGAACCACCGCCTTCCAATGGACGACCGGTTGCTGGGCATCACGATTGGGGGACACGAACAGGTCACGGAACTCGTAGCGGAGCCGGAAGTCCCAGGGTGTTGCGACGCGATAGCGCAGCGGTTCCCGGTCGGTCGATTGACCGAGCACGAAGTACGGCGCCGATTCGAGACGCAGCAACCGCCACAGCATGGTCTCGCGTCTTCTGGCCGTTGCCATGTTGCTCGCCCAGCGCTTTGCGGTTGCCGCCGCCACGGTGTGAGAGAACTCGGTATATGCCTTTCCCAGCGCCCCGCCGAGCCGGCTGGGAAGCCTGCTGCGCAGCGTCTCTAGGTCACTGTCGCTGAGCTTGCTCACGAGTGTCGGCAGGTCGTTGCCGACCTCTGTGCGACATGCCGCGTAGAAGCCCTGGTAGGCATCGGGAGCCACCTCCTCGTACCAGCCCTGGTCGCTGCGGTAATCACGGTCGAGGAGCAGATTGACAAAGAGGTTGCCGGGCGACGGATTGTGGAGGATGTTCGAACCGTACTTGCAGGAGATGAGATAGACATGGTCGACTCGTAGATCGGCCGGGATCTGCTCGTAGCCGGGTGGGCGCTGGTTGCCCTTCCACTCCACCGACCATGGGGGCCGGCCTCGCAAGCCGTCGGTAGCCCGGGCGAAGGCCACTCCGTTTTCCCAAGCCGTCGCAAACTCGGATGTGTACTCGCCGGAGGCAAGCACTTCGGTGAGGGCGTCATAGTGCTGATCCTCGACATTGAGGAAGTTGCGAGGCCGCACTTGAAGGGCGCGGGCGACGTCGGGAAACCCCATCGTCGCCATGCCGGTGACGATCTCGGTGACCTCGGTTCGGGGTGCTGGCATAGGTAGATCAGGGCTCGGCGAACAACGGAGAGAACTGCATTTGGGCGCTCAACAACGCGGCAGGGAAGTGCTCGGAAGTAAAGACATCCTCCGTGTACACGTCGATGGGGATACCGGTGTGCTTGATCCACATGGCGACGGCGTCGCTCCACTTCTCTCCGAGCAAGGCGGTCTGTAGGGCATCTAGTTGCTGCTGAGAGAAGATGCGCCTGTCGGCTCTCGCTACCAACCGCACCGCGAGTGCCCGGTGTAGGACGGCGAAATCCTCGGCGACGAGCACACCCGGTGGGTTGTCCCGGATGACGGCGACGGCAACAGTTGGATGGCTCAAGAGAAATCCTCGACCTCGTCCTTGCTCCAGAACCCGGGAAGGGGACGGTCCGCCTTGCCTGTCGCATATGCAGCAAGACGCTTGCGGCCGTTGTCGTTCAGCATCTCGACCGCATCCCAGAATGCGCCTCCCTTACCGGCTGCCCGCAATGCCTTGTCGCCCTCGCTGCCGGGTTGTGGAAGATGTGAGGTGAGCAACAGCAACCGGATCGGTGGCGCATTCGGCTCGTCGAGTTGCTGGCTCTCGCGCAACACGAGGGCACGACCAAGCGTCTTCCAGACAGTGTCGGTTCGACGCAGGCCGCCTCTGGTGGTGGTGAATGCCCCGGAGACGTCGACATACCATGGGTTGTCCGCCTGGTCGGTGGCAAGGAAGTTGAACTGTGCCCCGGTTCCCTTGACCCGGTACGACCGCTTCTGCACCGTGAACCCGGCCGCCTCGAGGGTGTCCTGTGCGATCTGCTGTGCTGCTTTGCCCTCACGGGTGGCGCGGGCCTGGAAGTCGTCACTCGAGTCCACGGTCGGCGGTTCGATGGATTCCGTAGGCTCATCGGTGGCTGCCCGTATCGAATCGATCTTGTCCTGGTGTTCTCGCTCTGCGGCGACCCGCTCCCTGGCTATGTCGACGTACTCCTCCTCGAGGTCGTAGCCCACTGCATGGCGCTTTCGCTTGATTGCCGCCACCAGCGTTGTGCCAGAGCCCATGAAGGGGTCAAGTACGAGGTCACCCTCGTATGTATAGAGGTTGATCAGCCGCATCGGTAGCCCGACGGGGAAGGGGGCGGGATGACGAGCACGCTGGGCGCTCTCTGAGGGTATGTCCCAGATATCGAGCGTGGCTTCCATAAACTCGTCTGCGGTGATCTTGGTGTCGAATGGAAGGCCGAGTGCCTCACGCTGCTTTGGCGACTTCGCTCTATCGAACCGTCCCTTGCTGGCGATGATCACACGTTCTGTGATGTCACGGAGCACGGGGTTTGTTGCCTTGCGGTACGACCCCCATGCCACCGAGCCGGATGCTCCCTCTGCCTTCTTCCAGATGACCTCGCCCCGCAACAGAAGCTGCAGCCGATCCTGCAGGATGTGGATGACATCCGCCGCCAGGCTCCGATACGGTTTGCGGCCGAGATTGGCAACGTTGACGGCGATCCGCCCTCCAGGCTCGAGGGTACGCACACACTCTGCGAATACGTCATGCAACAGCTCTAGATACTCGAGATACGAAGCAGGGACGCCATCTTCTCCAAGGTTCTCCTCATACTCCTTGCCGGCGAAGTAGGGCGGTGAAGTGACAACCAGGGCCACCGAGCCGTCCGGGATCTCGCTCATGTCACGCGAGTCGCCGAGTATGCAGGGATCGGCGAGCTGCGGTGGATCCCCGAGCTCCTCATCGTCTGAGACCACCGGTGGCTGGAAGCGCGCATAGAATTTCGAGGCGTCGTGGCTCTGGCGCCTGCCCACTCCGAACGATGAAGTAGATGTCGGTTCCCGGTTGATAGTCACAGTGGTTGAACCATACCCGGAGGCTGTGACAGGAATGATGATCAGCCTCGCCGAAGGACTACAGCCGGCCGTTCTGCCGTAGCCGAATTGGGCACTACGGGTAGCCACCACTCGGGCCTTTCGGCCCTAGCTCGACACCCGCTCGGAAGGTCTACTATCTGAGTTGGAACGTTCCATGCCGACGGCGCTCAAACGAGGAGACCTGATGAGCGACTTTCTGAATCGAATCGCCGGAGCTCCCATCACCTGGGGTGTTGACGGAAGTCCTGGTTGGGGGCACCTGATGGATGCCAACAGGGTTCTGCGCGAAATGCAGGAGGTCGGGCTCAAAGCGACGGAGCTCGGACCCGACGGCTACCTACCCCAGGATCCGGGCGAACTGGCCGTCATGCTCGACAAGTACGGCCTCGACCTGGTCGGCGGGTTTGTTCCTGTCGTGCTGCATATCCCGGACCGGGTCGAAGAATCCCTCGACTACGTTGCCCGCGCCAGCAAGACGCTTGCCGGTTGTGGCTCGAGCGTTGTCGTGCTCGCCGCAGGCTCGGGCCTGGACGGGTACGACAAGTCGATTGATATGACCGAGGAGGAATGGAAGGTCTTCCTCGAGAACATGCAGAAGGTAGTCAACATCGCCGAAGGCGAGGGCCTGGTCACGGCATTCCACCAGCACTGGGGAATGGCAATCGAACAGCCAAAGCACGTACTCCGGCTGCTCAATGACAGCAACGTCGACTTCTGCCTCGACACCGGTCACCTCTTCCTCGGTGGCGCCGATCCGACCGAGATCGCCAGAGCTGCGGTGGGACGTGTATCTCATGTGCACCTGAAGGATGTCGACGGTGCCATGGCCGAGCAGGTTCGTGCCCATACTTTGCCGTTCCGTCAAGCCAACATCGACGGGATCTTTGTGCCTGTCGGTGATGGGGCAATCGACTTCTTGGGCTTCATAAAGACCCTCGAGGACGCAGGCTACGACGGCTGGTACGTGCTCGAGCAAGACTGCGTCCTCGAAGGGGACCCTGCGCCGGGGGAAGGCCCGATCTTCGACGCGAAGAAGAGCATCGAGTTCTTGAAGTCTCTCGACATCTCCTGAAGGGCATTCCCTCCCGCCCTTCCACGCGATGGCCGTCGGCACCAACTGTCGACGGCCATCTGCTTGCGCCTACGGCCCCAGGTGAGCAGCCAGCGCCTCGATCACCAGCTTGTGATCGTCGAGATGATCGTCCATGCCGGAAACACAGATAGAGCCGATCATTCCGGCATTCCTGAGCACGATCGGAAAGCCGCCACCGCCGGGGGCGTAGTCGGCGGGATTCAGTTTCCGGCTTTCCAACGTATCCCCGTTCATGTCCAGCCAGTGCATGAATCTCAGCGACGACATCGCCATCAGGTCGACGACCCGGCGTTTCCGCTCCAGCCAGAGTTCGCTGTCGGCGAGTGCACCATCGGTGAAGCATCGGAACACAGCGAGGCCGTTGACCGTAATCTCGACCGCGACCGGGTCGGGGTAGTTCCTGGCCAGCTCGACGATCTTCGTCCCGATCGCCAGCGCATCTGAACGTCGAAACTCGTCGAACTGGAGTTGGGCTTCCTCGGCGGAGAGGTTCGCATACTCATCAGTCGCTTCGACATCTACCACGGTGCTCTCCCTCGGTGTCCTGGCGGCGACATGCCGGTTGACGCAACGCTAGTCGGCGGACCGACCGGGCTCACGGACGGGAGGCGCCCAATTCCGGGGTCTGCGAGCTACAACTCGAAGGCCGACAGGTCGCGCAGTTGCTCCACCCGGTGGGTGGCTTCCATGAACCTCGCCGTTCCGGTCTTAGAGCGAAGCACGAGAGAGTTGGTGCTCACCGTGTGGCTCCCGAACCGGACCCCATCGAGCAGGTCACCCGTCGTTACTCCGGTGGCAGCGAAGAACGTATTGTCCGAGTCCACGAGGTCGCGGGTGGTGAGCACCTGAGCGAGGTTGAGCCCCTCTTCCGCCGCATAGGCTCGCTCGCTGTCGTCACGCGGCCAGAGCTTGGCCTGGAGCTCGCCGCCGAGCGCCGCCATTGCGCATGCCGAAATTACTGCCTCCGGCGAACCGCCTATCCCAAAGAGGATGTCGATGCCGCTGTCGGTTTTTGCCGTTGCGATGCTGCCGGAGATGTCGCCGTCGGTGATCAAAGCGATGCGAGCACCAGCTTCTCTCACAGCCTGGACGAATGGATCGTTGCGGGGCCGGTCCAGGATGATCGCGGTCACGTCCGAGACCGGTTTCTCATACGCTCTGGCGACCTTGTTGATGTTGTGCGCCACCGGTGCCTCTATGTCGATCTGGCCGGCGGCGACCGGGCCTACCGCGATCTTGTCCATATAGACGAGACTGCCCGGCGCGTACATCGTCCCGCGCGGCGCCAGGGCGATGACGGCCAGGGCTCCCGGCATACCGCGGGCCGTCAACCGGGTACCGTCGACGGGGTCGACGGCGACGTCGACCATCGGAGGGTTGCCATTGCCGATTCTCTCGCCGTTGTACAACATCGGTGCTTCGTCCTTCTCGCCTTCACCGATGACGACGATCCCGTCCATGTCGATGGTTGCGAGTACCTGGCGCATTGCATCGACGGCGGCCTGGTCCACGGATTCCTTGTCACCGCGGCCCTGGTGACGTGCCGCTGCAATCGCAGCCACCTCGGTTACCCGCACCAGTTCCAGGGCCAAATTTCTCTCGGGTTTCTCGACCATGTGCTGATGTCCTCCTAGGAGACTCTGACAATCAGGGCATCTCCCTGACCGCCGCCACCACATAGACCGGCGGCGCCGATCCCACCACCACGCTGGCGCAGAGCGTTGATGAGAGCGATGGTGATGCGGGCTCCCGTCGCCCCGACCGGATGACCGAGCGCCACCGCCCCGCCGTTGACGTTCACCTTCTCGGGGTCGAGGCCGAGCATCTTCGTCGACCACAGCGCAACCGCTGCAAACGCTTCGTTGATCTCGACCAGGTCGAGGTCGCTGCTGTGGAGCCCGGCATTGGCCAGGGCGATCCCGATCGCCTCTGCCGGACGGTCCTGAAGCGTGGCGTCCGGTCCGGCCGTTTGCCCGTAGCCGAGGATCTCAGCCAGGATCGGAATGCCGGCGGCTTCGGCTGCCTCCCGGTCGGCGACGATCACGGCCGACGCCCCGTCTGAGATCTGCGACGAGTTGCCTGCGGTGACAGATCCGTCGGCAACGAACACCGGCCTGAGTTTGCCGAGACTCTCGACAGTCGTCCCGGGACGCATCCCTTCGTCCTGCTCGACGAGGATCGGGTCACCCTTTCGTTGCGGAACCGGTACGGGCACGATCTCCTCTGCCAGAACCCCGGCCTTAGTAGCTGCGATGGCTCGCTCGTGGGAGGCGGCGGACCATTCGTCCTGTTCCTGACGGGTGATGCCGAGCAGCGTGTTCTTGCGGTCGGTGGACTCACCCATCATGCAGCGGTCGAAGGCGCATATGAGCGCGTCGTGCTGGAGCGAGTCGGTCAGTGTGGCGTCGCCAAGTCGAAAGCCCTGCCGCGCACCAACGAGGAGATGGGGAGCGTTGGTCATCGATTCCATGCCTCCGGCGAGAATGAACTTCGCCTCGCCGAGCCGGATTCGTCGTCCCGCTTCCTGGATGGCGGTCATGCTGGAGAGACATGCCTTGTTGATGACACTCGACGGAACCCGCATCGGGACTCCCGCAGCGAATGCCGCAGGGCGGGCGCTCACCTGACCCTGGCCCGCCTGGATCACATGGCCGAAGATGACCTCGTCGAGACTCGTCGGGTCGATGCCTGCCCGGTCGATGGCGCCTCTCATGGCGACGGTGGCCAACTCGGCGGCCTGAAGTTGTGTGAAAGCGCCGTTCAACCTGCCAATCGGGGTACGGGATATCGAACAGATGACCGGGTTCATTGCTTCCTCTCAGAATGGCTTGTCGCGATGGTAACTGGCCGCAATGAGTTCTATGCGGGGTAATTAGCGGTCAACCCATCTCAATCTCGTGAAGGAGACGGCGTAGCCGCACCGCACTGACCTTGCCGCGAGTCCCCACGGACTGGGCGAATAGGCTCACCCGGAGCTCCTGGATCATCCATGCGGCTTCCATCAACCGTGGATCTCCTGGGAGGCCCTCGGTGATCCGGTCGAGCTCCGCCTCGAGATCGTGGACGACGGCCATGTTTGCCGCATCTCGCACCGGATCAGTTGTGACACGAT